>JGI24700J35501_10930857_pt1 | contig 28818 bp, 23 predicted proteins | sample TergutTh196P1_FD_35501 | JGI IMG/M metagenome (IMG submission 35501)
CAGCCTCTCTCTGTAATGGTATTATACTAGGAATACCACCAGGAGCTAATTATATAGCACATTCATATTCATAAGATTATGAATTTACGTGCGCACAAGAAAAAAGTAATAGCGCCCAGTCCTCACAAGATTAGCGTTATTACTTAAACAAAATTTGTTTGAGAGCTGAAAGTTGTGCGTGACATCTTGTAGCTCTTCTTTCTTTATATGCTTATTCTATCATTTTTATACCTGTTTGTAAAGTTGTTTTCTTTAAAATGGAAAAATAAAAATGTCCATCGGTATGATATTTTAATCTTCATTAATCCTCATAATCTTGCGCTTGGTCGGTAATGTTTAATGAGCTTAAAAATTTATCCCAAAATTTATCCCAAAATTTATCCCCAAAATAGCTATATACTGAATGATGAATGCAAACTGGTTTTTTTAAAAATGCCACAAAACCTTGCTTAAACGTATAAAAATAACTATAAATAAAGACCTACTTTAATTGGCTAATGAATCGGTATAAATAACAGCCAACAGGACTAAAAACACGATCGTACCAGTTCTTTCAGACGTTGAGAGAGCTGGTATTTTAATTTTGTCCCTGGAAAAATAGTTAAGTCCTCAATGATCTTAAAAATTTCAGCATCAACATTTCCACCATTATTTCCCCTCGAAACCATTGTAAAGCCTCCTAAAATCGGGTATAATAAAATCAAGAAAAGCATTGCGTTGGAGGGATTAAAATGACCTTAACAGTTAATCAAGAAACCATGACCATATTAGGTGTTCCTTTTCAGAACAAAAGAATTTTTGACGCAGTTTGGTACGCCATCGGTTCATCTATGATTGAAAATTACACACCGACAATAGAAGATGTTGAGCGCATGAAAGCCTATGCTGAAACTAAAATGGGGTGACGTAAATGACAAGGAAAAACTACGATGAATATGAATACCTAGATACCGACCTTATCTACATTTACCCTAATGGACAAACACTCATTAATAAGCAAGGCATTAAAGACAGTGCTGATGCCGACCAGAACGAGCATTTCCATGTGAACAGGCGATTAATTGAATTGGTTTTAGAACCGATTTTGGTCAATGATATGGAAGATGTCAGGAAAATTCACGCCCACCTTTTTGGCGATATTTATGAGTGGGCAGGAAATTATCGTCGTGTCAACATTTCCAAAGAAGGTAAACCGTTTATGGCGATGCAATCTTTTGGTACTGGTGAAGAATACTTGAACTCGCTCCTAACCTCATTTTTAAATACTGCTAATGAAAAAGCAGATGTTATTTTCCATCTTGCTCGTATTCTGGACAACCTTAACTATATGCACCCTTTTCGTGAAGGAAACGGCAGATGTCAACGTGAAGTCATTCGAGTGCTTGCCCTATCCAAAGGTTATCAGCTGGACATCAAAGTTTCTACTGATGAAAATATTTATCATCTGTACATGGACGGAACGGTTCATAGCAGAATTGATTTACTCGAACAACTTATTGACCGACTACTCATTAAGCTTTAAGTACCGTCTAAATTAGATGGTACTTTTTAAAGCGATTAAAAGAAAAAGATTGCATAAGTTTTGGCAATCTTCAACGTCACTCTTACGATTTGACTGGCAATTTTATTAGTTTAAAAAAATTTGTTCTCTAATTTGTTCCCTTTTTAAATGAGTATAAAACGATACTTGTAAATTCGTTTAACTACAAAACGTTGAAGATACTGTGTATAGTGCTATAAACAACTGTAGGTAATGTGGGGACTACTTGGCTCATGAATCGGTATAAATAATAGCTAACAAGACTAAAAACACGATCGTACCAGTTCTTTCAGACGTTGAGAGAGCTGGTGTTTTTAATTTTGTCCCCAAAATTTTAAGCCTCAAATGCTTTCGTATTAGGGCTTATAGTTATTTGTAGATTTTTTTCTATTAATGGTCAACATATCTTTAAAGAAACCTAGTTACAAAAAAGTGCGTACTTCCCTTTTCAAAAAAGAATGATATACTATTATAAATTCTTAAATATAAAAGTTAAAGGGCGTGGCATGACAAATGGGACATCCAAGTATTTATCCAACAGGAACAACCATCTATCAAAAAGAAAAGGCCAACAGTGGCTATACAGTTTTTCCGTCAGCAAAAGGGGCGTTACTCATCGATATGAACGGAAATGAAGTTAACTTGTGGGCAGGTCTTTCAGGGTTTCCTAATAAAATTTTACCAGGTGGCCATGTATTAGGTTCAACGGGTATTCGAACAGGAGAGCGTGCTTATCAAGATCAATTGGACTTGGTTCAAGTTGACTGGGATGGGAATGTGGTATGGCAATTCAATCGCTCAGAATTAGTCGCAGATGAAGGGAAAGAACCGACCTATCAAGCACGTCAACATCATGATTATCAGCGAGAAGGTTCAGCAGTTGGTTACTACTCACCATTTGAACAACCATTGGTAGATAAAGGAAATACCTTATTGTTAATTCATGAAAATGTTAAAAATCCCCAAATTTCAGATAAATTACTGTTAGATGATAAAATCATCGAGGTGACTTGGGATGGAGAGATTGTTTGGCAATGGCGAGCAAGTGATCACTTTGATGCTTTTGGTTTTGATGAAACAGCGAAAAATGTTCTTTTTCGTGATCCAAGCGTCAAAAAGCAAGCTGGTGGAGATTGGCTTCACATTAACAGCATGTCTACACTAGGTCCCAATAAATGGTACGATGAAGGAGATGAAAGATTTCATCCCGATAACATTATTTTTGATAGCCGACAAGCCAATATTTTAGCCATCATTAGTAAACAAACAGGTGACATTGTTTGGCGAGTTGGACCTGATTTTAATGAAAATGAAGCAACTAGAAAACTTGGTTGGATGATTGGTGTCCACCATTTACATATGATTCCTAAAGGCTTGCCGGGGGAAGGTGATTTACTCATCTTTGACAATGGCGGCGCTGCCGGTTACGGTGCAACAAATCCCGCATCTACTTACGGCATTAATCATGCTTTGCGCGATTATTCTCGCGTCATTCAATTTAATCCAATCACGTTAGAAATGACATGGCAGTATACACCAGCGGAAGCTGGTTATCAAATGATGGCAGACGGCTCAAGGTTTTATTCGCCTTATGTGTCCGCTGCTCAACGATTGCCAAATGGGAATACATTAATCACTGAAGGTTCTGATGGTCGGCTCATTGAAGTAACACCAGATCATGAGATTGTTTGGGAATACATTAATCCCTATTTTAGCAAGGTCGGAAAAGGTGAGCAAGGCTTTACATTAAATATGGTTTATCGTGCTTATCGCGTTCCTTATGACTGGATTCCTCAACTAGAAAAACCTGAAGAGGTTGCCATTGAACCCATTGATGTATCCACCTTTAGAGTCCCTGGGGCAGCCGTTGGTCATGGCGGTCAAAAAGTAACCTATATTGAAGGCGTTACACCAAAAACAAACATGGTGACGGGATGGGATTCAGAAAGTGAAGATGAAAATGCAGCAGATTTTTGCATGGTTTCCTTTAAGGATTAGAAGGGTGAGAGATAAAAATGAAACGATTAACAAAAAAAAATGTACGATTGGGTTTAACAGGATTAGGACTTACCTTAGTGCTGTTTCTATCAGCTTGTGAGATGAACAATGATCCACATGCGACATCATCTAATGATGGATTAACACCAGTCAATATCGGCTTTCCATCCGCAGGTGGAAATTGGCCATTTGGGACGCTTGGTGTCGCTTATGAATTTGGTTATTTAGCTCACTATCTCGAACCATTAGGATTTACACCTCATGTGACAGGCTTTGTTGGTGCAGCGCCGGCTTTACACGAAGCTTTAATTTCAAGCGATTTAGACCTTGTTAATTATGCCGGATTTGCTAGTATTTTAGGTCGAGCCCGTGGCATCGATACCACATTGTTAGCAATTAGTGATTACCGTGCCCCGTGGAGCTTGATTGTCTCAGTCGAATCAGGGATTCAAAGTTTAGCCGATTTAGCAGGAAGTCGTATTGCTTATCAAAGCGGTGCCTCTCCTCATATGTATTTATTGCGTGTCTTAGATGAAGCAGGTCTTGCATTTGAAGAGGTGACAGGTTTTAACATGAGCATCCCAGATGGATTAGCTGCGATCACAACTGGAAGCATTGATGCAGCAGTCATTTCGACGGGACAAGCAACTGATTTGATTGAAAACGCGTATGTACAGGTTTTACACGCTGGTTTTGCAAGCGATCCAACTGTTTTTTTTGAACCCTCTGTTTCAATTGGTCGAACAACTTTTGTTGACAATCATCCTGAGGTCGTGGTGGCCTATTTACAAGCTTTACTTGCAGCAAGAGAGCGTATTGCAGCAGATCCCCAGGCTTATTATGCCTTATTTTCTGAACGCTCAGGTAATCACATTGACGTGATTACCTCGATCGCTAGCGATGATAAAGTCGTCAGTTATCCGTTAAACTTAGATGCGCATCATTTAGAAACATTAAGGACGATTCAAGCATTCCAATTAGAACATGGCATCATCGAGCATGAATTTTCGATTGATGCGTGGCAAAATGAGGCTTTCATTAATCAAGCCATTGAGGAGCATGCCCGTGAGAGATAATAAAATTTTTACACATACACGCACAGTATTATGGAAGCTCATTTTACCTGTTTTCATTTTATTATTTTGGTTGCTAGCAGCTGAATTTGCATGGGTTTCACCGCTCCTGTTGCCTTCCCCCTTAGTCGTAGGCAGAACCATTCAGATGCAGTTGGGTCAAGAGGGAACGCTGCTTGCTGATATGAGCGTCAGCTTGGTGCGAATCCTGAGGGGATACAGCCTTGGGGCTGCTGTTGGGATTACTTTTGGTGTCTTGATGGGCATGAGCCCGAAAGTTAACACATTTTTTATGTTAACATTAACAGCCATTCGTCAAGTTCCCATTATGGCTTGGATTCCTTTACTCATTATTTGGTTTGGCATCGGTGAAAATTCAAAAATTTCTGTTATTTTCTTGGCTTCTTATTTTCCAATTTTAGTGAATACGATGAGCGGCATTGCATCAACAGATCAAAAATTATTAGAAGTCGGACGAATGTATCACCTGAGCAGATGGAAACTTTTTACAAAAATTTATTTACCTTCGGCTTTACCTGTTATTTTCACAGGGTTGAAAGTCGGATTGGGAATTTCTTGGATGGCAGTGGTTGGGGCTGAAATGATTGCGGCAAGTGCGGGCATTGGATTTAGAATTAACGATGCTCGCAGCTTGTTACAATTTCCAATCGTCTATGCAGGTATGATTGCCATTGCAGTAACAGGACTCGCCATGGACATGATACTAACTGTCGTGACAAACTTGAGCATGCCGTGGAAAAACAACAACAAATGAGGTGAAAAAAGCAGATGAGCAAAAAACTTGAAATCAAGAACCTAAACCGAAATTTTTGGATCCGCAATGAAGAAGTCGCTGTTTTAAAAGACATTCATTTAACCATCGATGAAGGCGAATTCATTGCCATTGTTGGGCATAGCGGTTGTGGCAAAAGCACCTTATTAAAAATCATTGCCGGATTAGAGGTTCAAAGTAGCGGCAGTTGTTTAATTAATGGTCGCTCGGTATCAGGGACTGGTCCTGATCGTGGCATGATCTTTCAAGAACACCGGTTGTTCCCATGGCTTAAAATCAAAGACAATGTACAAATAGGTCTAGATCATTTAACAAAACAGGAAAAAGACCGTTTAGCGGATGATTATTTAGCCATGATGAAACTGTCTGATTTTAAACATGCTTACCCCAGTCAACTTTCTGGTGGCATGTCACAGCGGGTCGCCATTGCAAGAGCATTGGTCACACAACCAGACATCCTCTTATTAGACGAGCCATTTGGTGCGTTGGATGCCTTAACGAAGATGGACTTGCAAACAGAAATGACACAAATTCGTCAACAACAAAAAAGTACGATGATCATGGTGACGCATGACATTGAAGAAGCTGTCTTTTTAGCAGACAAAGTGGTCGTTCTTTCCTCGCGTCCCGGAACCATTCAAGACATTGTGACAATAGAGCTAGGTTCTGTTAGAGATCGAGGAAGTGCAGATTTTGCTTGGTATAAAAGGCGCATTCTTAATTATCTCATTGGTGAAGCCAAAGTGAATACACCAGAGTTTACCATTTAAAGGTAGCCATTACGTGGTGCTATATCAAAGCTAGATTATTGCTCTGGGAATAAATGATGACAAGTTTTTATATGTTATTTTATTAAATAAGCACAAGTCAAGTTTCATATAAAAAAGCAATCATGCATAGATTTATACTATCACAATCAAAAGAGGCGGTATTCCCATGAAGAAGCTATTACTAGCGATTATTTTATTCCTTACTGTCATTTTAATCACCCTTCCACTTATTCGAGCAAATATGGCTCGAATAAGACCGTCAGAGGTTTACTATGATATCACCATTATTCTTGATGCGGGACACGGTGGCAAAGATGGTGGTGCATCAAGCAAGGAAGGTCTCATTGAACGAGATTTGGTTTTAAGTATTACACAGATGGTAGAAGAAAATCTGAGATTGCAAGGTTTCAATGTCATCATGACACGTAGTGATAATCAAGATTTAGCAAGTGAATACGCCTCGAATAGAAAAAGAGAAGATTTAGCAAATCGAGTGAAAATCTTGAATAGCAATGAGAATGCCATTGCTGTTTCTATCCATGCGAATGCAACGACTCATACACGTTGGCATGGTGCCCAAGTCTTTTACGATGCAAAATCACTTGAAAACAAAGAATTTGCAACTCATATTATGACTGCCATGAGAAACAATATCAAAGGTCTGACTCGCGAACAAAGACCGATTTCAAATATCTATATTCTGAGGCATTCACAAATCCCTACTGCATTAGTAGAAGTTGGTTTTTTATCTCATCCAGAGGAAGCGCGGTTACTTTCAGACGAAGCCTATCAGCAATTGATCGCTTATGCAATTTTCGAAGGCATTCTATCTTATATCGAATTCACTGAGCAACATGAGCAAAGTGAGCTTATCGAACCTCAGCTAGAAAAAGATTAAAAAAGAAAAAAATGGATGATCTTAATCTTCAAAAACGGATAAACCTGCTAAAAAACGTTGACAAAACAAAAGAAAATTGGTTTACTTATAGTGAACAGTTCAGGAGGTTTTCACAAATGAAGTTAAGTAAGGACAATTTGCAAAAGATTTACGAAGGAAAAACGAAGGATGTTTATCAGTACAGTGATGATAAGATCCTCCTTTATACGAAAGATGAAACAACAGGCTGGTGGAAAAACGACAGTTTGGGTAATCGCTATTTCGAAGAAGATCCAGGTGGAAACGAAGTGGGTCCAGCCGTCGCAGGGATGGGTCAAAAGAATTTGATTTCAAGCGATTATTATTTCAAAAAGTTCGTTGAAGCGGGCATTCCGACTCATTACATCAGTTGTGACATCGACGAGAACCTGATGTTAGTCAAATTGGGAAAAGTACTTGGACAAGGGTTGGAGTGCATCATTCGCTTTTATGCCATGGGGAGTTTATTGAGAAGATTTCCAGGCGAGTACACAGAAGGGCAACCATTGAACGACTTTTTTGAAACAACATTAAAAAGCGATGCTGATAATGATCCACCGATCACAAAAGAAGAACTTGTTTCGAAAGAGATGATCACTGAATCCCAGTACGATAACATGAGAAAAATTTGCCATGATGCAGCAACTGTTATCCAAAGAGATTTGAAAGAAGCAAATTTAACCTTGGTTGATATTAAATTTGAAGTCGGCATCACTCATGGAGAAATTGTCTTAATCGATGAGGTCTCTGCTGGTGTGATGCGTGTTGCTAAAGGAGACGTGTCAACAGCTCATATTTTGAATGAAGATCAGTTAGCTGAGATTTTAGTCGCCCGTGCCACAAGTCTTTAATAAAAATCAAGCAATACATACGGAATTTATAGAAATATCGTGTTTTTCAGAGGTATACCCTGTAAAAAGCCTTATTTCTTTTTTTGTTATAGAAAACAAAACAAAGTTAGAAAAAAATCTGATTTTTACTTTTTTGTTGCAATTGATGCTGGTATCTATTATAATAGAAGTATGTTTTGAAAGATTTTGACAAGTTTTGAGTGTAGCAAGTCGGGTTGTTTTCACATGTCTTTGGTCGTTATCCTTGCTTTGAAACAGTCTTTTTGTCTTGCTACAGTGATCAATAAAAAATACAAGAAATGAGGTTTTATTCATGAAAATCAAAACAAACGGATGGTTCATCGCACTTGCAATTTTATTTATACCTTTGATAGCAGGTTGTGAAGGTGGTGCGACAAATTTAAATATGGCAACCGGTGGTGTAGCAGGTACCTATTATCCATTGGGTGGTGCCATGGCGACAGTGGTTAATAATCGCACGGACGTCAATATTACATCAATGGCATCAGGCGCTTCTGTTTCCAATGTGGAACAGTTGTACAATAATGATGCACAGTTAGCGCTCGTACAAAATGATATTTTGTATTATGCCTTCCATGGAACAGGTATTTGGGAAGGACGTACACCCATTACAAACATTGCAGCGCTGATGACGCTCTATCCTGAGACCCTTCAAGTTGTCGTCTTAGAAGATTCAGGCATTTACTCGTTAGCAGATTTAAACGGGATGCGTGTTTCTGTTGGAGATGCTGGCAGTGGTACTGAAGCTAATGCGCGACAATTACTTGGTGCCTATGGTCTTACATTTGACGATATCACTGTGATTCATCAAGGGTTCGCGGCTTCTGCAGATTTAATGAGAGATTTAAACTTAGACGCCTTTTTTATAACAGCTGCAACACCAAATACAGCTGTTATGGAATTAAACACTGCACGTGATTTAAGAATCTTAACTTTATCTGATGAAGCAATCGACCACTTACTCAGCACCTATTCATTTTTTGCACCAGATGTGATTACTTCTGATGCTTACCCTTGGTTAGGGAGTGAAACAGTCCAAACTGTTGCCGTACAAGCAACGCTTGTTGCAAGAGCGGATTTAGATGATGAGATCGTTTATGACATTGTACGCGCCCTTATTGAAGGATCAGACGAAATTGGTCACGCACGAGGTGCTAACATTAATGCACACAATGCGGTACAGGCGCTTAGTATTCCACTTCATCCGGGTGCTTATCTGTTTTTTGATCGCATCGGTGCTTTAGAATGAACACACACATTAAAGGTATACATGCCAAACAACACGTATGTCTTTGGAATTGAACACTCATTCGCCCTTTCTTACATCCATTCTGTTCACCAAAGTTTGGTCAAGGAATGGTTTGAAATAAGAGGGCGATATTTTTACTTAACTGCACTTGAATTTTACAATTTTGGAGCTGGCATGCCAACGGAAGCAGAAATCGGACAAATACTAACCGTGCTAGATAATGGAAGAATTCGTTTATCAAATATTAATAGGAGAATGAATGCCCTCAACCTTTTAGTAGGTACAGATACTGATCATACTTTGCATATAAACAGTTTCCGTATCGGACTCAACCAAGGGCCTGTTCGCCTTTTTATTCATTTAGAGGAGGAGTTTTAACATGAATAATCAAAAAGTTAAAGAAGAAAGAAGTCGTGATTCTGAACTTAATTTAGAAGAAGAAAAAAAGCGACTGCTTGCTCAATACGATAAAGAATCTAATACACGAGAGTGGCAAGGGTTACCCAAATCAATTGTTAAATATATTTGCGTTGCTTTCACTGCCTTTGTCGTACTCATCAATAGTTTTTGGTTTCTCCCACCACAGGTTCATCGCGCTTCTTTTGTTGCTTTCATCATTCTACTCGTTTTCTTGTTGTATCCTGCCAATCGTAAAGATCAAAATAAGGTTAACCATATCCCTTGGTATGACATGATACTTGGTTTAATTGGCGCTGCTTGTTTTTTTTATTTCACATTTAACTTCCAATATATCATTACACCACCCGTTGGTATTTCTCACACTTATCAACTTGTTCTTGCCATACTTGGTGTCGCCATTGTCTTTATTGCTTGCCAGCGCGTCATGGGTTGGTCCCTTGTTATTGTCGTCGGCTTCTTTTTAGCCTATACCTGGTTTGGACAGTTTATTCCCGGTCCATTTGGTCATGGTGGATTTAGGGCACAACGCGTGTTTGAGCATCTGTTTTTTACAACAGAAGGCGTGCTTAGTGTACCAATAGGCGTTGCAAGTACATTTATTTTCGTCTTCTTACTGTTTGGCGCCATCATGAATAAAACTGGGATTGGACAATTCTTTATTGACATTTCTAATGTCCTCGTTGGGCGCACAACAGGAGGACCAGCCAAAATGGCCGTCGTTGTTTCTGGGCTAAGTGGCACCATTTCTGGTAGTTCTGTTGCCAATGTTGTCACAACTGGCTCTTTTACAATTCCGCTTATGAAACGAATGGGCTATGATGAAAACTTCTCAGGTGCTGTAGAAGCCACCGCTTCCACTGGTGGACAAATTGTACCACCCATTCTGGGCGCTGCTGCCTTTTTAATGGCAGAAATTACCGGCATTCCTTATGAACAAATTGCTTTAGCTGCGCTCATCCCAGCGATCCTTTACTATGTCAGTATTTTTACAGCTGTCCACTTTGAAGCGAAAAAGAAAAAGTTACGTGGACTTCCACCCGAGGAAATACCACGACTACTACCGCTTATTTTACAAAAAGGGCAATTGATGCTAAGTATTGTTGCCCTTGTCGTCTTTTTAATGCTGGGATTTACACCGACACGTAGTGCTTTCATGGCAATCCTTGCGACCATTGCGATTAGCATGATAAAGAAAGAAACACGCCTAACTGTGAAAAAATTGCTTGAAGTTATGGAAGAAGCCGCAAAAAGTGCTGTCGGTGTTGCCATTGCTTGTGCAACAGCTGGTATTATTATCGGTGTTGTTACCTTGACGGGTCTTGGTCATGTTTTTATCAGTAGCATTATGAATTTAGCTGCTGTCATTACTCACGACTATTTAAGACTGCTTGCCGTCCTCATTCTATGTATGTTTGCTTCTCTTATTTTGGGGATGGGGATTCCAACAACAGCCAAGTATATCATTATGGCGACCATTACAGCACCTGTCCTATATATGATGGGCGTACCCTTACTTGCAGCGCATATGTTTGTTTTTTATTTCGGTGTAGATGCAGATATTACACCTCCTGTTGCCCTTGCTTCTTATGCCGCTGCCGGTATTGCCAAAGGCGACCCCATGAAGACAAGTATCACCTCAGTGAGGCTAGGAATAGCAGCTTATTTAATTCCTTTTTTCTTCGTGTTGAATCCACAAATGCTTTTTATTGATGCAACACCCATCGGTATTATCCAGTTATTTATAACAAGTGTTATCGGTATTGTTGGCGTTGCTGTTGGATTATGTGGCTATTTTATCAAACCCATGGAAAAAATTGAACGCATTTTAATGATTGGTGGTGGCTTGCTCCTTATTCATTACAACACATGGACAGATATTGCAGGTGTTTCGATGTTTGTATTAGCTGTACTGATTCAAATGTTCATCCGTCAATCAGATGATGAAGCCATTGCCCTTGCTTGAAAACAAACGATGATACAAGAACATGCATAAAAAAGATGATACAAATTCATGGATCATCTTTTTATTTATGCCTGTGTTCCGATCTCAAGGATGTTTATTTTTAACCGTATTCAATCATTTCACTAGCACGCATGAAGTAGACTTTAGCCAAAACCTTTTTACGCGGATAAATATCCCTGAGTGCTTGTAAATAATATTTCATTTGAATCTCATAACGCCGACGAAGTTCAGGTTCATCTCTTAAAAAATGGTTGACTTGATCGGTTTTATAATCGACAATCCATACCTCTTCTTCAAATTCAGCAAGTAAGTCGACGATTCCTTGTAACATCGCTTTTGATTGAATCGTCTCTCCCGTCTCTCCCGCATTAAAAAGCATGGTAAAAGGGAGTTCTTTTTGGATCCGATTTGCGGTTAACAACTGTCGATAAAGATCGCTTTTTGTAAAACCTAAAATGTCTCTTAAATTAACTTTATCTGCTAATTTAGCATGAATCACATGACGGGAAATGAGTTCAGCCTTCAACTCATTTAAGCTTTTGAACGTATGATCAGCTTTGATCGGTAAATGTTGCATAAATTGATGGAAAGCTGTTCCTATTTCTGTCGCTTTTACATCTTTTTTAATAAAAGAGGGGCGATCATAAGCTGGCTTAGGTAATCGTTCAGCAATCCCTTGATAGAGTGGTACTGTTTCTTCAACTTTTCGTTGCGTTACAGATTGCTTGGCGACAATTTGAGTCAATGCTGCATGTTTGTATTTTTTATCAAAAATAGCAGTGAAATCAATATCTGGTGCTTGACGAAAAACAGGATGACTTGTTTTTTCTTGATCAGGTTGAATATCTATTTCAGTGACAATCTCCCAGTTCCAAGGGTTGTTACCCTGTTCATTCACAACAGGTAATACCCAATCCATATAACGTTTAGCAGCCAGTCTAACATGAATAGGTTTGACATCAACAGATGCAAGTTGAAGAATCGTATCATGGTCTTTTAAGACACCTGTCAAAATTAATTTAGATTGAGCACGTGTCAACGCAACATATAATAAACGCATTTCTTCTGCCAGCATTTCATGGTGGATCTTCTTAATCAAAAATGAAGTTGCTAATGTCTTTTGCTTAAAACGTAAAATAGGGTCAATATACTGAACACCTAAAAAATCTTTGTGGATGATATAGTTCCCCATTTCATCCTGGGTATTGAACTGTTTTTGAATACTCGCCACAAAGACAATCGGAAATTCTAATCCTTTTGATTTATGAATGGTCATGATTTTGACACCTGCGCTACTAGAAGAAACCGTCGCTTTGGGAATCATTTTTCCACGTTTTTCTAGCTGATTAAGGTAGTTTAAAAAACCATATAATCCTTTGAAAGACTGTTTTTCATAAGTCTTTGCAGTTGCCTCGAGTAAATCTAAGTTAGCACGTTTTAATTGACCCTCTGCTATTCCTAGCACGAACTGATAATAACTGGTTTCTTCATAAATAATGCGCAACAAACGCGCAACAGTTCCATTTTTAGACTGATAGCGCCATTTTTTTAATTTCGTCAGAAAATGGGCAACTTTCAACTGTAAATTCGTTCCACTGTGGCTATTTTCAAATTGTTTAACTGACTCATAAAAGGTTTGCTCTGGTGCGCCAAGGCGAATTTCAGCTAACTCTGGTTCTGTGAAGAAAAAGAGCGGACTACGCATGACAGCAACGAGGGGAATATCTTGGTACGGATTATCAATCATTTTTAATGCCGATAAAACAGTGATGACTTCTGTTTCTTGTAACAGATTCCCCGTAGACTCGATCAAAACTGGAATGCCATAACTTGATAAGATTTCATAAAAGTCAATAGACGCACTCATCGTACGCAGTAAAATCACCATATCCTTATAGGTAATGGGGCGATAAACAGCTGCTTTTCTATCCCATATTTTCATCTCTTCGTCTACCATGGTTCGAATCTTTTTAGCAATGAAATGTGCTTCAAGTTGAGGCGTCTGTAACAATTGCTTTTCTACCTGGTCTTCAACAACACTGGCTGCATCAATGACATATAATTCAGGTTGATTAAAAGCATGACTTGCTTCATCAAGACCAAGCTGCAATTCGGCGTCTTTATCATACGAGATTTCTCCGACTGTCACATCCATAATGCGTTGAAAGATGTAGTTAACGCCTTCGATCACATCACGACTTGATCGATAATTTTGCATCAAATCGATTTTCTCTCCCATTGTCTCTTTCTTTTTATAATCAGCGTATTTTTTTTGAAAAATAGTCGGATCGGCCAAGCGAAAACGATAAATGGATTGCTTGACATCTCCTACCATAAACATCGGACATTGACCGCTATCTGCAATCAATGTCACGATGCGCTCCTGCATCCCATTGGTATCTTGATATTCGTCAATCATGATCTCTTTAAAATAAGATGCGACTTCATGTAATGCCGATGGGTGTTCTCGTAAAATTTTTAAGGTTAACCGCTCTAAATCAGAAAAATCCACTTTAGAAATGGCTAACTTCTCAGCTGAGAACCTTGCATGAAATAATTGAATCACATGTGCTAAAATGGTGACAACATGAGCCCCACGTGAAAAATGTTGTAAGTGACTTTCATGACGATAAACAAAGAAGTCTTCACTGATTTTCTTTAAAACAGCTTTAAACTGATCTCGCATTTTACCAGCTGCTTTGTGTAACCCTTCGTCCCATTCTTTTTTCTTTCTCGGAAAAGGAGCCATTTTAGTTCCATTTAGCAATTGCTTGACATCATCATAAGTTCCAGTTTCCAACTGTTCATTAATCGCATCAATTAACGCTAAATCCGCTTGGTACGTCTCTAAATAACCATGACTCTCACTAATACGTTCGGCCATCTCACATGCCTGTAAAACATGTCCTTTTGCACCCTCTAGTAACGGGATGATGAGTTGCTTCAACGTCGCATAATGAATCCAATCATCCACTTGATTTCCATTCACTTGGTACAACCCTTGCAAACTGGACAACCAGTCATCCATCTCAGGATGCGCCCTGGCACGTTCATACACATTGAGCAGCAATTCTGCCAGTGGGGCATCGCTTCGATCAGATCCAAACATATCGCTTAGTAGATTAAAATCTTCGTCACCATACATGTCATCCATGAAGCCTTCAAGGACTTCCACCATCATCAAATCGGCATCAATCGCATCCATGACTTGTAAGTTAGCATCCAACTCTACCAAATAATAATAACGTTGTAAAACTTCTTTACAAAAACCATGAAAAGTTGAAATGCGAGCAGATGATAGTTGATACAATTGTTGTTGCAAATGGACACAACTGGGATGATTCGCCAACGCCTTATTTAAACTGATCCGCAACTTCTCTGCCATTTCTTTTGCTGCTAAATCAGTAAAGGTGACAACTAAAAACTCATCTACATTTGCTTGCTGTTCACCTACAATCTTTCTCATTAACCGTTCAACTAAAACGGTGGATTTTCCTGATCCAGCCCCTGCCGCAACTAGAATGGCTTGATTAGTAGATTCGATGGCTCTGCGTTGTTCTTTATTAAATGTTGTTCCCATCAATTTCAACTCTCCCATTTAGACGATGAATCTTCAACGATTAAACCCTCTTTTATTTTTTGAAGTACCGCTTCAGGCTTCATTGCTTCTAATTTACGATGTTGCTGCGCTTTAGTGTCAAATTGACAAATCGCTTGATAACTGCACCACTCACAAGGCGTTTTCCCTTCATGAATCGTTGGATTAATCGCAATTTGTCCAGTCACCATTCGGCTAACAGCTTCCTCAATTTTCTGGTTGACATGCCCACGTAAAACATCAAAATCCTCAGGCTTTAAAATTCGATTCCCTTTTTTCGCAAATGTCTTATCTTTCTTCAAAGTAACAGGAACAATGTTACTCCTTGTCGTCACACCACGCATCAAATCGTCATCACTCATTCCCACAACTTCAACATTTTCTGGTACGTAACCTGTCATGCGATAATCAGCGATCTGATCCTGCTCAATCAGCAATCGATAGCTTTCTTCATCTTGGGTGAGCAATTCTTCATTCATTTTTGCATAAGGACGATGTAAATGAAAATAAAGCGCACCTCCAGCTCGGGCATTTTCTCCGACCCAATTTAATGCCACATCAAGATAAGTGAGCAATTGTAAATTTTGACCGTGATAAACAGCATCTAATTCGAGCTGTCGCTCACTAGACTTGTAATCAACAACTCGGACATAGGTTCGGCCATCTGATTCACCGATATCAATGCGATCGATGACACCTTTTAAAGATAAGCTTGCCTTCCCAATTTGACGTGGCGTTGTTTCAATCCAATTCGTTACACCTTTATCTTTTTCCACATCCAATTGACGTTTAAATTTCAGCTCAAAATAAGATTCTTTAAATTCACTTTTTTGACTCTGATTCGCAAGCGCAGCCAGTGTTTTAGCCACAACAGCGATTAGTTTACCCTTCATCACTTCCATGCGTTGGCTTGATTTTAAAATATGAAACGCGCCATGCTTTTCAATGATTTTTTCAACATGAGAGATCGAAAGTGTTTGAATTTCTGCTTCAGTTAAACTTGCAAACGCACGCCGATGCTTCTTCATGTCATTTGAAATGTAGCGTAACACCTCATGATAGAGATTTCCGATGGTTGCAACAGTCAACTCAAATAAAGCAACTTCTTTTAACTTTAAGCCATAGCGCATAAAATGGGCGAATTCACACTTATTAAAAAGTTCAATACGGGATACACTCGCATCAATGTCGGTGGTATAGACTTTTTCAGATAATGTTTCAGAAAGTTTTTCAACTTGATTTTGATAACCTAAAGCAAGATTCATCAACTCATATTGAACAGGATGCTCCTTTTGGTAATACGCTAGAATCGGTGCATAGTAAGCTTTTTGGTCAACGTCTTGTTTGAAACTGCGCAACACTTGATCAAACATCGCTTCAGGCGTTGTTAAACGTTCATAAGGACTATTTTCCACAACCACTTCTACTTGAAGTTGACCTGTTTTATCATTAAATAAGTGGCGAATCATACTGATATCACAAGTCGAATCATCTGCTTTTAACTGGCGAACTTTAAGTCCTGGAAATCTTTCATCAATCACGTCATCACCGTGAAACTCGTGCCTTTTCGTCTCTTCCAAAAGCACTTGCATCTTAGCAGTTGGAAACATCTGAACGACATGCGTTAAAAGATAAGAAGGATGCTGGTTATTTTCTGTCACGCAAGATAAAGTCACAGATTTTTGAGCGCCAGTCATGACCGTATAAAGGTTAAAAATGTCATCTTGTTGCGACTGAATGAGACTGGGTGCTAATTGAATGTCGACACTTGCGAGGATGTGGCGTTCTTTTTCACTTAGCAAACTAGACGCCGTGGGCACACGAGGCAAAACACCTTCATTGAATCCGATGATAAAGACATGATGTACACCATATTGCTCTAATTCATGAAAGTTAGTTGATAACTGGTAGCGAGATCTGGTAACATCACCAATTTGAACAGCATCAAGCGTTGCTGGCACTGTTGCAAAGTTAAACTGTTCCAACCCCGCTTTAAATAAGTGAGCAAAATCGATCCATTCAATCGGATCATCACCCGCTACTTCAACAACTTGCTCTAAAATGGACAATAATTGATGCCACACCTGTTCATGTTGCTTCATCTCTTTTTGATGACCACGTTCCATTGCTGATTTTGCTAACAGCTGTAATTTCATGGGAATATCTAATTGTTCAAGAAACGTAAAGACGGCCGTTGCTAACTGGACAACTGTCGTCGCCTGTTCCAAGGCAATTTCAAAAGCCATTAAAGGTGTCGCAACTTGATCTTTGATTTGATTAAGCTTTTCTTCCATTTCTATCTGTTGATCTGTTTTTTTTATCATTTCAGGATGTCCGTAAGACCATGTTTCTCCTGATATCCAATGATATTTCTTGATATTTCTAGCCAATGTGTAATGTTCTAACTGATCTATGTCTTCAAGATGTTGTAAAACATGCTTTTCATAAACACTGGTTTTCGTAAATTCGCCAGTTAAAAACAAACCTGTTTTTAACACTTCAAAAACAGCATCATGTTTCCAATGCGTCATAAAAATATTAAATGTTTTATGCAATAACTGAATCACTGGATGACTGAGCATACTTTCTTTATCATCTAAAAAATAAGAAATACCATGCTTCGCAAAAATGGCTTCATATAAATGATGATCTTCTTGAGGATGACTTGCATAAATGGCAATATTCGAGAAGGTGACCTGGTGATGATGGGTTAAATAATGAATCCTTTTCGCAACTTCTTCTATTTCTTGACGACGAGAAGGTGCTAAAAAGAAACTTAACCCCGTTGCATCTTCAGACATTTTGCCACTTTGCATAAAATTTCTTTCTAAGTGAAGAAGACCAGCAACCTCTTTTCCAACCTTTTTTTGATGCAACATGTCTGATGTAATCGGGTTCAACTTCGCTAATCTTTCTGTTAAATGCGCATATGTTTGGCGTGTTGTTTGCCACAGTAAATCTGTTCCATTTAAATCTGCTGTTAATACAATCGTCAGGCTACGACCATGATGTGCAAGCTTCTCAATAATCGCCAGCTCTTGCGGGTTGAATGTATGATAACCGTCAATATAAAACACCGCTTCTCTGATCAATTGACTCCTTTCAATCGTTTCAATGAGTAACGTAAAGTAATCTTCAGTTGTTAAATACTGTTGTAACGTCGCTTCATTAAATTCATCATAAAGACTTGCAAGCATCAAGACTTTCTGTTTTGTTTGCGCATTTAGTTGCTTATCTGCTAACTTCTCTTTTAACGCTGTCGTTTCGAGTTGGTGGCTTTTAAATTCGGAAAAAAGCTCATCCATTTTTTTAATAAAACCTGGTTTTTTAATGTATGATTTAAAAATCCCGAGTTCATCTACATGGTCTAGCATGATCTTTTGGAGCAACATGGCTTTTCCGACTTCATCAAGGTGATAACGAGACAATCCACCTACTTCTTGCATCGTGCGATGCGCTAAACGGTTGAAGCTAAGTGCATTGGCTCGTACCATGCTGTTTCCTTCATTCATTAATAACAACTGATATTCCGTATGAAACGTCATTTGCTCAGGGGTGATGATAAAAATAGGTGCGCCTGTTGGGTTCTGATGACATTCATTTCTAATTTCGTTTAAAATTTGATACGTTTTACCTGTGCCTGTTCGACCGAGAATAAATTGAACTTTGCTCATTATCATGACTTCCTTACTTGACCTCGACATATGACTATTTTATCAATCTTTGTCTGAAAATGCAACATCGCATATTTGATATGTCATTTTAAAAATGACATGTTCCAAACTAAAAAAACGCTACCTAAGTAGAGCTTTTTTAGTTTAAGCCGATGCTTCATCCATTCCAAATTCAAATTGCGAGTTATACAACCCGGCGTAAAAACCATCCGCTTCAAGCAATTCATCATGCGTCCCAATTTCAATAATATCTCCTTCATTCATGACGAGAATCATATCTGCATTTTTAATCGTTGATAGCCTATGCGCAATCACAAATGAAGTACGACCCACCATCAGCTTATCCATCGCTTCTTGAATTAAGAGCTCCGTTCTCGTATCAACAGAGCTTGTCGCCTCATCTAAGATCAACAAAGGTGCATCGTTAATCATCGCACGAGCAATGGTCAAAAGCTGTCTTTGACCCACTGATAAGCTCACTTTATCGGTTAAAATGGTATCATAGCGATCAGGTAATGATTTAAAATAGTGATGAATACCGACTGCTTTACACACTTTGATGACTTCTTCATAACTAACCCCTGTTTTATTATACACGATATTATCATACACACTGCCTTCAAAAATCCATGTATCTTGGAGAACCATACAAAATAAATCATAAACATCTTCTCGCTTCATGGTTGCAATATCAACACCATCAATCATAATCGCACCATGATTCAGCTCGTAAAAACGCATCAACAAATTAACAATGGTCGTCTTTCCAGCACCCGTTGGTCCAACGATGGCTACTTTTCTTCCTGCACCAATTGCTGCTGAGAAGTTTTTGATAATTGGCTTTTCAGGGTGATATGAAAATTTCACATCATCAAACAGCACTTGTCCTTTAACTGTTTCAATCTGGGTTGTCTTATGGTCTTCATTCTCCATTTCATCGGCTTCTAAAAATTCGAAAATTCGGTTACTCGCTGCAACACCCATTTGCATGGTCATGGCTTGCTCACCAAGTGAACCAAGTTGTTGATTAAATAGACCCACATAAAGCATAAATTCCACAATGGTTCCAAACGTAATCGTACCATTAAAAGCAAGTACTGCACCCACCACACTGACAAATACAAAGCTAATGTTCATCATAAAGCTCATGCCTGATGACAATACACTCATCGCAAATTGTCCTTTAAAGGATGATCGGTATAAACGATCATTAATTTCCATCATTTGGTGCATCACAAATTGTCCTGCACCAGTGGTTTTTACCACATCATGCGCACCGAACACCTCTTCAACATGACCGGTTAATTTGCCAAGTTCTTCCTGTTGTGCTTTAAAATGCTTTTGTGTCAGAACCCCTGTAATCCCCATAAAGGCAAATCCAACAACTGCCGCAACAAATGCTGTTACCGCCATGAGCCAATTAACGGTAAACATGATGATGAGCGTCGTGATGAACATAATAACCCCTGCAACAACTGCGATAAAACTTTCATTGATCGTCCGATGAAGCGTGCCTACATCATTGGTAATCCGAGAAAGGGTGTTCCCTGTTTCTTCTGAATCAAAATGAGCCAATGGAACACGGTCAACTTTTGCACTCATGTCGGTTCTTAACCGTTTGCTCAAAATTTGAGCAATGTCAGTCATGGTAAATCTCGCAATGAAATCTAAAACGAATACGCCCGCATAAATCCCAATTAAAATCCAACCTAATCGCCAAATGGCATCCATGTCAATACGAGCCAGCTCCCCCGTTGTTAGTAACGCTTCAAAAGGCGCTGCAATGTAGTCGACAATCTCTCCAATTAAATGAGGTGACCAAACCGCAATGATGCTTGAAATGAAAGTGGTCACAATAACCAACAAAATCCAACCCATGTAAGGTTTCATATAAGTCGTTAATTTCTTAATGTTCTGACGTGCCATTTTTGTATCAAGATCATCAAATTGAATGTCATTTTCGTTAGCCATGAGCCAATTCCTCCTTTGATAATTGGGATGATGCAATTTCATAATAAACCGGACATTTTTCTAATAATTCGTTGTGTGTTCCGACGCCAACGACACGACCTTCACCTAAAACAATGATTTTTTGGGCATCTTTAATGGTCGACACCCGTTGTGCAACAATTAATTTCGTCACAGATCCACGCGATTGCTTCAAAGCTGTTCTTAACTTTCGGTCAGTTTTATAATCCAGTGCTGAAAAAGAATCATCAAAAATCAAAATATCTGATTTTCTAAATAAAGTTCTAGCGATCGACAAGCGTTGACGCTGTCCACCCGACACATTAGTGGCACCTTGCGTAATTTCTGATTCATAGGTGTTTTCTAGTTTCTCAATGAATTCAGTCGCTTGTGCCAAATCAGTCGCTTCTTTGACGTTTTCCAACTGAGCTTTAACATCTGCATGCCCAAAGGCTACATTAGATGCGATACTTCCTGATAACAACGTCGCTTTTTGAAGCGTATATCCTATTTTCTCCACTAATTCTGCTTCTGTATAAGCCTTCACATCTTTACCCGCAATGTTGATTTTACCTATCGAAGGGTCATACGTACGGGTGATTAATTTAAGCAGTGTACTTTTCCCGCTACCGGTTGCACCAACGAAAGCAACCGTTTCTCCCACGTTAATTTTGAAATTAATATCTTCTAACACATAATCCTCAGCTTCCGGATATTTGAAGCTCACACCGTTAAACTCAACTGCAACATCTGTATCAACGGTTGGATAAGCACTTTTTTCAGGATAAATCAAAGAAGCTTCCTTTTCTAACACTTCATTAATACGACGCGCTGAAACGATGGCTTGAGGCAAAAAGACCAACATCATCGACATCATTAAGAAAGCCATCACCACTTGAATCGCATACTGAGCAAACACAACCATACTAGCAAAAAGGGCACCCGCTTCATTCGCGTCGAAGTAACCAAATGCGTTGTTAATCAAATACGCACCAATCAAATAAATTGCCAAAGGTAACCCTTGCATAATGAGTCCGACAACCGGCCATAAAACAGCCATCATTCTTTCTGCAAAACGATTCGTTTTCATAAATATATGGTTGGCTTTTTCAAACTTTTCGGCTTCATAATCTTTGGCATTATAAGCTTTCACCACGCGGATTCCTGATAAATGTTCACGCGCAATCAAATTTAATCGGTCGGTCAACTTAGGAATAATCTTAAACTTAGGCAAAGCAAAAATGATGAGCACGAGAATCGTGATGAGTAAAATGCCGACAGCAATCATGGTCGCAATCGCCCAGTCTAGCCCTTGATCAAAAATTCGAATGGTTGCCCAAACTGCCATAATGGGTGCACGAACGAGGGTTAAAAATCCGATGGTAATGATTTGTTCAACAGTGGAAACATCGTTGGTACCGCGCGTAATCAAACTAGGCACAGAAAATTGATTCACTTCCGCCATACTAAAGCTCAGTACTTTTCCAAAGACGTTAACGCGTAAATCACGCCCAAAACCAGCTGCCACACGACCCGCAAAATAACCAACAACAACTGTTGCCAACATGGCAGCAAATGCAGTACCAAGCATCCAAAATCCTTGCACCCAAATTTCAGAAACCTCTGTTCCAGGCGTTTGCACCAACAGGGTAATCTCACGCATGTAGCCTGGAATTCTAAGTTCTAACCAGACAGCCACTAAGATAAACGCAATCCCAATGGATACAAACAGCCAATATTTCTTATCTAAATACTTAAAAACTTTCAACATAGCCTTTAAAACCTTCTTTCTTTTACAACCTTAACAACTTGACTTTACAATGAGCTGGCCTTTACAAGACATGACTTATCTGTTACGTAATCATGGTCATTTCCCAATGGTTAATATTTTATCCAAAAAATATCGCTTTGTCAATAAGTAGACAAGATATGAGCTGCTATTTTAAAATCAATGCGTTGATCTCACCGCATATAAAGCTCATAGTCAAATCCACGCACCCGTTTTTTCTTATCTTGACACAACACCTGCAAATCATTATACCATTCTTTAACAAAAATTCGACTCATGCTAGTGCAGATTGCATGTGATTCAATTGGAAAAGCTATCGCTTCTTTCAAGCAATAGCTTAACATCTTCTTTGCACAAAAACGCTACAGTTCTCCAACTCACACAACACTTCTTACCAGAGGCACAAACTATGTTTCAAAGGTTTCACAACTTGCATCTGTGTCATTAATGATCACTTCATTGGCAGTACAGATTGCATTTGCATTATATCGACAATTGCTAGCACCACATTTAATGTTACTTGTGTCTGACACCATGCGATACTCATTCATAAATTCATTGGCAATTTCAAAACGCACAAACTCACCTTCTGCTAAAAAACTACTGCACATCGTTCCCGTCGTCGTTATCGCATGTCCACCACTTATTTTAACGACTTGTGCAAAACAATCCCCTTCTTGATCATTATAAATACAGTCAAAACTTTGACACTTCAATGACATGTCTATTCCACCTTTTACTTTTCTTCTTAGTATGGTGGTTTTACCATTTTTTATCCAAGCAAAAAAGCACCCAATCAAGGTACTTCCAATGCTATATTTAAACTACTTCGCTAGTTGCGCTTTTGCTTGTTCTACAATTTGAGCAAATGCTTTTGCATCACTAATTGCAATTTGAGCTAACATTTTACGATTCATGTCAATTTCAGCTAATTTTAAGCCATGCATAAATTTGCTATACGATAAATCATGCATACGCACTGCCGCATTAATTCTTGTAATCCATAACTTACGGAAGTCACGCTTTCTTTGACGTCTGTCACGATATGCATACTGTAAAGATTTCATCACTTGTTCATTTGCCGTTTTATATAAACGGTGCTTTGAACCATAGTAACCTTTAGCTAGTTTTAATATTTTTTTACGGCGCTTACGGGCAACGGTGCCACCTTTTACTCTTGCCATTGTGTTTCAACTCCTAGTACTTGAAAGTCTCGGGTGACTTCCAAATGTCATCTTTAAATGTGTTTTATTTATTACTTCAAGTTATAAATCAAAGATTTGATACGCTTGTAGTCTCCGTTAGATACCAGTTTAGATTTAGATAAATGTTTCTTTTGTTTCGTTGTTTTGTTTTGAGCTAAATGGCTCGTATATGCTTGATGTCTTTTTAATTTCCCTGAACCAGTTCTTTTAAATCTTTTAGCTGCTCCACGGTGTGATTTCATTTTAGGCATCTTTTTGTTCACCTCTAGTTGTATTTATTGTCTTGTATCTGTTACTTCTTTTTTGGTGCTAATGTTAAAAACATTTGACGACCGTCCATTTTAGGCATTGATTCAACATCTGCAAGATCTTCACATTCATCTGCGAATCTTTTTAATACCGCATGTCCAAACTTCGTATTGGCAATTTCACGACCTCTAAATCGCACACTTGCTTTAACTTTATCGCCTTTTTCCAAGAACTTTCTCGCATTTTTCAACTTTGTATTGAAGTCATGATCTTCAATATTCGCCGAAAGTCTGACTTCTTTAAGCGATACCGTTACTTGTTTTTTGCGTGATTCACGCTCATGGCGTTGTTTTTCGTATTTGTATCGACCATAGTCCATAATACGACACACAACTGGATCTGCTTGAGGTGCTACACACACCAAATCCATATTTTTCTCTGCAGCTAAGTCTAATGCACGGGTTCTTTTCATTAAACCAAGTTGCTCCTTGTTGGGCCCAACAACGAGCATTTCATGAGCACGAATCTTCTCATTGATTGGCGTTGTATCACGCTGTGGCGGTTTTGTATTTCCACGTCTGTTTATAGCCATTCACCTCCATTTAAATTTCACACAAATTTATGCACAAAAAGAAAACACGTATGCTAAAAGTCACCCGTGTTAAAAAATCATCATCTAAAATGTATTATTTTGCGTTCTAACAGTTCATTTTTACCGAGAACTAACATCTAGTGACATTAACCTATCGACCTATTTGTCAATCAGGTGAGAAATGGGTTTCTTCTTTCCACAATTTAATTGTCTGATACCTCATATCATAACACTAAAAAGCTGATTTGTCAACCATTTTGCGTTAATTTTCATGCTTTATATCAGATCAATCTGGTTAATATCATGAGCAACTATGAATAAGTCTACATTCTGTTATCATACCATGCCATCTGTGATTTCCACATATCAGCGTATTTACCCTTACGATCAATCAATTCTTTGTGAGTGCCTATGTCTGTAATTTTGCCGTTCTCCATAACTATAATACGATCTGCTAGTTTTGCAGAACCGAGACGATGAGTTACTATAATTGCGCATTTATTTTTAGATAGGCGTTTAAAGTGGTTGTAAACCCTCTCTTCTTCAATGGGATCAATAGCGGAGGTAGGCTCATCAAGCACGATAAAATTATTTGTACGATAAAATCCGCGGGCTATTGCCAGCCGTTGCCATTGCCCACCTGAAAGGTCAATGCCATCAAATTCAGGAGATAGCATCGTATCAAGAGTAGCAACATCTTCGTTAAATTCAGATGCGGATAAGGATTTACTGATATTCTCTATATTTGGTGGGGTTGTCGTATCGCTTATTGCCACATTTTCTGCCAGAGTCATTTTATAACGTTGATAACACTGGAATACCCCAGAAATACTCCCAAAAAGTACACGAGGGTGCGTTTTTTTACTATCCAAATCTCCTATTCTAACTTCGCCATCATCAGGGAGGTAAATCCCCATCAATAGACGAACTAATGTAGATTTACCTGCACCATTTTCTCCTACAATAGCAATTGTTTCTTGATTTTTAATTCTGAGCATCATTTCCTTTATAGCTGGCTCATCTCGCCCTGGATATGTAAAACTCACACCGTTAGCCACAATCCCTTTGGTAAAATCGGGAACTCCATTTTCACCACCTACTTCTTCCATATCCATTAGATGATAATAATTTCGTAGCTGCCCCAATTGTTCACTTCCACCACTAAGATGCCTTGATACAATTTCATCCATAATCGAAAAAAGTTGTGTTAAAGATGCGAAAACTGCTGCAAAGGCTCCAACACTGATATCTCCTTCCAAAATAGCATTAAAAAGCATAAAAACAGATGCTGTAAGACCTATAAATGATGCAATATTTAGTAAAATTCTAAACATAAATGCTTTGCGCTCTGCTTGGTATGTCTTTTGTGTTACCATTAGTAAAGTTTCTGAAAAAAGGCGATAAAAAAAATGAAAGCTACCTAGCAAGCGAGTTTCTTTAAAATATTCTCTATCAATGATTGTCTTTTGGTAATAATCATTTTGCCGACGCACTGGGGCATTTTCTTCTTCTAACTTTTCAAATATTTTAACTTGCATCATTTGTCCTAAAATTGATGGAATAAATGCAATTAAAATAATTAAAGGTAACATGGGGGAAAGCCAAAATAGATATGCTCCAATTGATACAAAAAATACCATATAATAAGTAAACATTCGAAAACAAACAAAAGTGAAATGTCCTAAATCTTCATATTCTATGAATCCTTTTGCTCTATTTACACGATCCAGAAAATCTGTGTTTTCAAATTCTTTAGCAGGAAGACGACTTAACTTTAGCTGAAATTCTTCCATATACTGACCCATATTTTTATATGAAACTTCACCAAAGAGGAACCCCTCTGCTCCGGATAGAATTTGCTCTATTATTGTCAATATTGCTAACATCCCCAGAGGAGTGGCAACTTGCCAAAAATTAAACGCTCCTTCACTTGCTTGCGTAATAACATCAAATAAAATTTGGGTAGCAATTATAATGAATGTCAGTGAGAGGGCATCAGCTATAGCGATACTCTGTTCAAGCATCCCCCATGTTTTCGACGTTTTTGTATACTGTAAACAAGCACGCCAAATAAGTTTCAAAGTGCTGTATTTTCGCCCATTTTTCATTCATACCACTTCCTTTGAACTTCAAACATCTGAGCATAAATCCCTTTCTTTCTCATTAATTCATCATGATTGCCATTTTCGAAAATTTTACCTTCATCTATGACTAAAATTTCATCAGCAAGCTTGGTAGAGCCTAAGCGATGACTGATAAAAATTGTCGTTTTTCCTTGCATAAGGTTTTCAAATTCTTGATAAATTTGACTTTCAGCAATAGGATCCAATGCTGCTGTTGGTTCATCTAAAATTTTAATCGGTGCCTGACTTAAGAGTGAGCGAGCAATTGCTACTTTTTGCCACTGCCCTCCAGAAATATCTACACCACCTTCAAGGGTTTTTCCTAGTGGAGTTTTTATGCCATTTGACAGTTTATCAACAACATCAGTCAATCCTACACGAGTTACAATGTCATAAATCTGCTGCTCATCAATAACCTTTGCAGAATTTCCAACAGCGATATTATCTGCCATAGAAATCTGATAACGGGAAAAATCTTGATATACTACTGAAAATAGAGCTTTTAAGGTGCTTGCAGGATAAGTACGTAGTTCTTTATTGTTTATGAGTATTTCACCTTCATACTCATCATAAAGGCCTGTTAGCAGTTTTGTTATGGTGGTTTTACCTGCACCATTTACACCAACAAAAGCATAATGTTTTCCTGATTCTAGGGAAAATGACAAACCATTGAGAATTGGATTCTCTTCGGTCGGATACTTAAAATAAACATTACGAAACTCCAGGCTTTCAAATACCAAAGGCTGTTTATCTGGCAAGTCTGTCGCACCTTTTGTACGACTTAAATTTGTAAATTCCGTCAAATCATTCATAAATTCCCTAGATTTAGAGAGATTTTTAGCTGCGTCTTGCAGTGACCATCCAAGTGTCGATATCATTGCAAAAACAGACGTAATGATTCCCATGAACATACCAGGGCTTAAATTACCTGTAATAACAGGATTTATAAGGGTAAAAGCAATCAAAAGGGCAATCAAAGCCATAGAAATGCTAACAGATTTCATAGCTATATATGTTTTGAGATAAGCACGTAATTGTATTTTTCGAGCAATTTCAAATTGTTCACTATAACGCTTTACAACATCATCTGTATAGCCAAAAAGTGTACGCTCCTCAACGGATTCTCGATTGGTCAATACTTCATCGGAATAATAGCTATAACGTCGCTCGTATTTTCGGGTTTGCACCTCAGCATTATAATTTTTCTGTCCTGCATAAAGGGCAATCCAAAATAACGGTATACTAAAAGCAACAATAATCGGTACTGCCCACCAAACGTGCACTAAAATTAAGCCCAAAACAGAAGTAATAGCAACAACGCTACGAATTATTATTTCATAGGCGCGAATACCAGCTTGAAGGTTATCTTTGAAATTTTCTGACACACGTTCAACTAAATCCCAACTATCGGCATCTTCAATATGTTTATAAGCAAGATTTGCACGCACAGTCAAAATCTCAGGTGCAAAATGACGTTCTATTGCAAATTCGATTTTTAAGCTGATCAAAGTTGGTAAATTGCTTAATACACTATTTACAAAAATAATGAATATCAATATTCCTAGAGGTAAGTAAATTGCACCAACTAAAGCTTCACCTTCAAATATAGAGATAGCAGTATCTATAAAAAGTGCGGTAGTAAGTGCGGTTACAGTTGTTGAAATAATAGCCTGAAAGAATGCTAAAGCCATTTGCAACCCTACAGACAGTCTTGCAACTGAAAAAGGTAGATACAATATGTCAAACCTTCTATATTTTCGTATTTTCAATATCATTTTCATCACATCCATTTCAGAGAAAGTTCTGTATGACAATTATATCATGATCTACTGATTTGTAAATATTCAAATGCCAAACTTGAGAAAAAACCAATGTCACAAAAGCTCGAAAATTCTTGAAACATTGGCCATATTCATGTATAATAATGGAAGCAGAAAGTGAAAAGGCGGTAGCGAACATCACATCAAAATGAAAGGAGGATTTTCTCGTCCAGAAATTTTGAAATGGGGTGTCGCTATGAAAATTA
>JGI24700J35501_10930856_pt1 | contig 28536 bp, 20 predicted proteins | sample TergutTh196P1_FD_35501 | JGI IMG/M metagenome (IMG submission 35501)
GGCGCAAATATCGCAATAAACACGAACGTTAGCAGGATTACAAATCCTATTACTACTTGGGGATTTTTAAGTAATTTTTTCATTTTAGAGTTCCTCCTAGTTGATAAAAATAGTACACGGTATATTATAGCGTATAAATATGCGGAAGTCAAGAATATTTATAAATCGGCATATGTTGTAGTAGATTATAGTTGATAATTGAGAAGTTTGAAAAATTTTTGTGAGAATTTTACAAAAATTAAAATAATTTTCTATAATATTAGTAAAATTATACAGTGGTTTTACATTGGATTAGTAAATGTTGAAATTTTGCTGAAGTTTTATACTAAATCAATTTAACAAAAAATGGGCAGATATTATCCGCCCACTTTAATATTTGCCTAATTTACATATTCAACGCCAATAGCATAATCTTCGGCGTTCCATGCAGATTCTTCTTTTTGCTCTTGGTTTTGATTGGCGAGTTTATTTTCGTACCACCTGTACGCATCGCAGGTATAATCAATATCTTCAAGTGTTTTTTTTACGTATGTAGCCATGTTTCGGGATTCGAGAGTGCTGTATAAAGCCATTTCGTGTATGTACTTTTCGATAACAGTTATTGTTTTGAGTGCTTCAATGTCCCAAAAATTATTTTCTCGTGGATATATTTCGCAGCCCATATTTATTCGGTGCATAATTCCTGTGTAACTTTTTTGCTTGGCAATGCGATAATATTGAATTTCTTCGCCAATAATATATTTTAAGCTGTTTACATAACCTTCTTCTGACATTACAAAAAACCTCCTAAAAACTGCTTGTAAAATACGCTTGCTTTTCTATTGTAACATAGTTTTTTGTTATTGTCAGACATTTTTTTGAGATTTCAAATGCAATAAAATTATCTCCGCAATTCTTCCCAAAACCAGTGGAATGTGCCGTCCCAAAACGAAAAAATGTAATCGGCATTAACGGGCAAAACCGCTGGCAAAATGTCGTCTTCGCGAACTGCCGCAAAATTTAGACTGCTATTATCATTATAAATAAAAAATAAGTTGTCATTAACCGAAACTAGCCAATCGTGAAAAATAAACGGTGGACGTTGCGGCTGTCTAGTTGCTTGCGGTTGCGGCGTTTCAATATTTCCGTCTGTTTCGTGTAAATATGTAATGTTTTGCTGTATTGCTTGCGATACTGGAATCGGCGTTGGCAAAATTGGCGGATTTGGCAACGGGCTTGCTGTTGGTAACGGGCTTATTGTAGGAATTGGGCTTGTTGTTGGCGTTGGGCTTGCTGTTGGAGTTGGCGTTGGATTCGGATTTGCTCCATCGATTGGCGGAATTTCCACATTTGGCGGTAAAGTTAAAATGGGATGTTCTCCGTCAACGGTATAATCTACTTCGGGCAGTTGCGGATGCATTGGCGGCATTATATCCACTGGTGGCGGATTTCCCTCAATTTGGGGCAATTCAGCATTGAGAGATATTTCTACTTCTACCATAACTTGATTAGACTGCACATTTCTTGTTATTTCTGTAAGATATGAGGGCAATGTTAAATCAAAATTATTTTCGTCAAACCTAAAAAATTCGCTGTCTGTGCCAGTTTTTTGAATATTCAAAAATAGCCGATTTTGAAGGTTGTCAAATTGCAAAAAAGTGTTGACTTCTGCATTTGGCGTAAATTGCCCGTGAGCAGTGTTTTCAAAAACAGGTTGACCATTTTGGTTGGTAAAATTTTCGGTAACGTTTACTGTGATTATTGGCTCTATGTAGCGTGCGGTGGTGCGTGCGATTCCCGTTGTTTGTTCGGAAAATGTACCTTGCCAAACCCACCATTCTGGTAAATTTAAGGTTTGCAGTTGATTTATCCAAACATTACTTGACCAAACAGGCGTAATCATAGGAATAATTTCGATGTTTCTAAAAACGCCTTGCCCTGTTATATTAGTATTGACAAAAACATGAGGAATATTAGTTGACACATTTTGCATATTTGAAGAGAAAAAGTTTGCAGTTGACAAATCTGCTAAAGCGGGAGCAAGCAATTCGCTCATTCTAAAAGTAAAACTTTGCACAATAGTACCGTTTGGAAGTCCGTGTTGCAGTTCTCCCCACCAAATTCCTCCAGTGCCATAAGTAGGTTGCCAATTTGGAGCATATACGCCATCGCCAGTTTCTCCAATTTCAAAATAAAATCCTGGAGGAGCGTGTAATGTCATTTCAAAGGCTCGGTTTCCTAAATGAACAACATCAGCAGATAGCAAAAGATTTGGTCCCCAAGGGTCTACTAAAACAGTAACAGTATTTTCGCCAACATCAGGAAATCTCTCATATAAAAAAATGGAAGATATTCTAACATCATTTCGCATTTGCGGAAAATCCCCAAAAATAGCACTCGGAGTAGTAAAATCCCCAACCGAAACCGTGTTAAAATCGGCGGCATAAAAAGTAAAACGTGGCATAAAAGCAACCAACAGCACAAAACACATATAAAAGCTAATTTTTTTCATAAAAACACCTCTCTAACTTGCTAAAATTTACTGTAAATAATATCACAAAATATTTTATCTGTCAACTAATAAAAATTATTACTATCTGCTTGACAACAACATTTTTTTGTTGTAAAATAATTTCAAAGATTATGCTAATTTGTAAATTATGTATATTAAAGAAAGGAGTGCCGATTTTTCCCACCGCAGAGGAAAAATATTGGCGTGAATTTTATGATAAATCTTAAAGAGAAAAAAACTGAAATACTGCTAGAAAGTGGCACAAATGAATTAGAAATTATGGAGTTTACTGTTGCAGATCAACATTTTGGTATAAATGTTGCAAAAGTATTGGAAATTATTAAGTATAACGCATTCCCAATTACTCCAATGCCAAACTCTAACCCTTTTGTTGAGGGCGTTTTTAGACCCCGCGACGAAATTATGACGGTTATTAACCTAGCCTCCTATATGGGCTTGCCGCCGTCCGATAACGATGCACATGATATTTTAATCGTTACAACGTTTAACAATATTCATACCGCTTTTCATGTGCATAATGTGGATGCCATTCAGCGTATTTCCTGGACCGCCATCGAGCGACCAGATGCCACAATTTACGGCGGCGAAGAGGGTTTAGCCACTGGTATTGCCAATGTTGATAGCCGTCTTATTACTATGGTTGACTTCGAAAAAATTATTGTTGATATAAGCCCAGCCGCTGGCATTCAAATAAGCGACATCGACCACATGGGAACTCGTGCCAATATTCACAAGCCTGTACTTATCGCCGAGGATTCTCCTATGTTGGAAAGAATTTTGCTTGAAGCCCTCGAAAAAGCTGGCTACGTAAACATTACATCTTGCCACAACGGAAAAGAGGCTTGGGAGGCACTAATGCGAGCCAAACAATCGGGCATGGAACTAGAGCAGCAAGTTTGCTTACTTATCACCGACATCGAAATGCCGCAAATGGACGGGCATCGCTTGCTAAAACAAGTGCGCGACGATCCTTATTTGCGCCGCTTGCCTGTTATCGTATTCTCATCCCTTATAAATGAAGAAATGCAAATAAAAGGCGAATCTTTAGGCGCAACCGCTCAAATTGCCAAACCCGATATTGCCGATTTAGTACACCTTATCGATGTTCACATACTGTAAAATTGGCAAAAAAATTGATAAACCAAACCCCACAAAGTGAAAAAATAGCGGGTCTGGGGGCGCGTCCCCAGCGGGGTTTGCCTGCCCGCCGGCAGACGGGAGACAGCGCCCCAAGGTTTTATGAATATTTATAGTTAGGAGATACATTTTTTATGAGATACGCTGTATCCCAAAGTAAGATTTTGGGTGTAAGTGCAAATAAAGATACCTATTTGCGTGGCGAAATTTATTATCGTGAGGGGAAAATTGTTTCTTTTACTACTAAGCAACAAAAAAATTCTACCCTGGTAAAAGCAGCGGTTAAAGGCAATTACCGAAACTACGAAGTTTCGTTGACGTTTACTATGCAGGGCGAGTTAGTCGGCTATAAGTGTACTTGTGCCAGCCAAAGTATATGGCAGGGCGGTTGCAAACACGTAATAGCCGTTCTTTTTGCTATATCGGATGGACGTGCCGATACCGAAAATATCAGCAATCCAAAAGATACCGAATTTTTAACTAATACCCTGGAAAAGCTGATTTTACAGGAAATTGACGACAACCTAAATATGCCCACAATTACCGAAAATAGCCGTCTTGCCCAGTTAAGCCCACATTTTCATCTTAGTATACAAGGCAAAGCGTACCTTACTTTTTATGTGGGATTTACCCGTATGTACACCATAAAAAACCTTAATAAATTTTTGACCGCCGTTAGCCGCAACGAAGTTGTTCGTTACGGCAACGGTTTAGAGTTTAACCACTCGCCAGCATCTTTTAGCTCCGCGTCGCGGCAGTGGATAGACTTTCTAATTCAGGAAGAAGGCGTATACAACGAAATAGCATCCCAAATTAGCAACTCGTTCTCTGTTAGAGAAGACACTCGCCGCATTCCGCTTTCGTACCGCAATATCGACGCTTTTTTTGACCTATGCAAAAACTCCCCAATCGAAGGCGATGTGCAGTTTTTTTTCGAAAATGAAGAAAGCGGCTTAATTAACGTTACTTCGCAAATTCCGCAAATCCGCTTTGATATAACCGATAAAGCTGGCGAAATTACTTTAAGTGGTCCAAAAATAAAATATCATTTGTTAAAAGGGCATAAATATTCCTACTTTTTAGCGTTAAACTCCATACATAGAATGCACAAGGCAGAAGCACAATTATTGCTACAAATGCTAAATGCTTGTGCTACTGGGAACGTCTCGTTTGTGGGTTATGTACGCAAGCGGTTTATATCGGCTATTTTGCCAAAGTTGCTCGAAATGGGACTTTTGGATAACTTCAAAAATCACTTTTCGCCCAAATTAACCGCCAAAATGTACTTTGACGAAGTTGATTCAACCGTTACTTGCAACACAACTTTCTCGTATATAGAAGATAAAGAGGGCGGCGAATACGATGCCTTTGATACTCACGAAAATGACGGTCCACGCGATATTGCTGGCGAATACACCATAAAAAAAATGCTCGAAGGTTTGGGATTTATGCCCGATTTTGAACAAAAATTATATCGGCTTTCTGGCGTGGATCAAATTTTTTATTTTATTGGAGATACGCCGTCTGGCTTGGATTTGTTACAGGAATATCCCAAAGCGGAAATTTACATTACCGATAAATTGCGTAGTAAAGCCGTAAAAGCGGGAATCGGCAGCTTGGGCGTACGTTTGCGCGGGCAAATTTTGGACGTTTATGTTCAAGATACAGGATTTTCGTTGACCGATTTAGTCGAATCGCTAGAATCCTACAAGGCAAAAAAGAAGTTCCATCAGCTGAAAGATGGGCGAATGTTGGCTTTAACCGATCAATCAACATCCGAAATGGCGGACTCGCTTATTGCAATGGATATTGAAAAAAAGGACGTAAGCAAAGACGGGCTTTCGCTGTCGTTGTATCGCGCGCCGTATATCGAAAATCTTATATCGCGGCAAAATCCAACTTTCAAAAAACTTATGCGGCAATTTCACGCAAAAAAAAGTTTCGAGTTGCCCGAAGATTTGCAGGCAACTTTGCGCCCTTACCAAAATATGGGCTATCAATGGCTAAAAAATTTGGTAGCTTGCGGATTTGGCGGAATTTTAGCCGACGATATGGGTTTAGGAAAAACCCTGCAAGTTTTGGCTTTACTGGGTAGCGATTCCTTGGAAAAGCCCGCTTTGGTGGTTGCGCCAACTTCGTTAATTTACAACTGGGCATCCGAAATTAAAAAATTTGTGCCAAAATTGCCGTTTGTAGTGGTAACTGGCTCGCCAGAAGCTCGTGCAAGTTTGCTGAAAAACGAGAAAGCCAAAATTTTTATTACAACTTACGATGCCATGAAACGAGATATTGAAATTTACGAAAATCTGCATTTTAAGTACATTGTAGCTGACGAGGCACAAAATATCAAAAACCCAACCACTAAAAATGCCCGCATAATAAAAGCGATTCGTGCCGATCATCGCATTGCTTTAACGGGAACGCCAATCGAAAACACGCTTGTCGAACTGTGGTCGCTGTTTGATTTTGTAATGCCTGGCTATTTGTACAGTGCTAGCAAATTTGCTAAATTGTACGAGATTCCTATCGTAAAGGATAACGATCGCACAAAAATTACACGATTGCGTGAGCAAATTGCACCGTTTGTTTTGCGGCGGCTTAAAAACACCGTTTTAAGCGAATTACCGCCAAAAACAGAAACAACTCTTGTAGCGGAAATGTTGCCCGAACAGCAAAAAATATATATGGCGCATCTGCTAAAAGCAAAAGGCGAGTTAAAAACCTTGCTAACAACTGGCTCGTTAAAGGGCGGAAAATTGCAAATTTTGGCACAGCTTACACGGTTGCGGCAAATATGCTGTCATCCAAGCCTTTGCATAGAAAATTATACGGCTGGCAGCGGCAAATTGAATTTGGCTTTGGAAACTTTGGAAATTGCAATAGAATCGGGACATCGCATTTTGTTATTTTCGCAATTTACCGAAATGTTGGCGATTCTAAAAAATGCCCTTGACAAAGCCAAAATTTCGTACTTTTATTTGGACGGCGCAACCAAAGCCGCCGATCGCATAAATCAAGTTGACCGCTTTAACAACGGCGAAAAAGATGTGTTTCTTATATCGTTAAAAGCTGGCGGAACTGGGCTAAATTTAACGGGCGCGGATATTGTTATTCATTACGATCCCTGGTGGAATCCGTCTGTAATGGATCAAGCATCCGACAGAGTTCACAGAATAGGGCAAAGTAAAGCTGTGCAAATTTTTAACCTAATTTCAATGCAAACCCTGGAAGAGCGGATTATGGAATTGCAAGCAAAAAAACGCAAGCTAATTGATTCTGTGCTAACAGACGGCAATCAAGCCACTTTGCAAGCCTTAACTTACGAAGAAATTGAAAGTTTGTTGGAAGATTGAGAATGCCAATCAATGTTGAATTTATATAGCGTTTCGATGTTTATCGTAGGGGCGGACAATATCCGCCCGCAAGCAACAACGGTCGGATATTATCCGCCCCTACATTTTAATAAATGCAATTTGTCAACTGTTAATTTGCACATTTAGGAGGAATTTAATTTTATGGGATTTAATATAATTAGAAAATTACCCGATTTATCGGAAATTTTGGCAAAAGCACCGCTTACAGCCGATTTACAAAAAATAAAACAAGCACGCGATGCAGAACTTGCCGAAATTATTCAAAACAAAAGCGACCGCTTTTTGGTAATCGTGGGTCCGTGTTCTGCTGATGACGAGGACACAGTTACCGAGTACGTTACAAAATTAGCCAAATTGTACGAAAAGCTAAAGCACAAATTATTTATTGTGCCGCGCATTTACACAAACAAACCGCGCACAACTGGCGAGGGCTACAAAGGCATGATGCACCAGCCAGATCCAACATCTGCGCCAAATATGGCAGATGGAATTACCGCAATTCGCAATATTCACTTGCGTTGCATTAAAGAAACGGGATTTACCGCCGCCGACGAAATGCTTTATCCCGATAATTTAGTTTATTGCGAGGATTTGTTAGGATACATCGCAATCGGCGCGCGTTCGGTGGAAAATCAGCATCATCGGTTGACTTCTAGCGGAATTTCTGTGCCTGTTGGCTTAAAAAATCCCACTAGCGGAGATTTAAGCGTTATGTTTAATGCAATAAAAGCCGCACAAACCGCTCATACATTCATTTTTCGGGATGCCGAAGTGGAAACAACAGGAAATCCGCTTGCTCATGCAATTATGCGCGGCTCTGTGAATAGGCAGGGCGTGGATATTCCCAACTATCATTATGAAGATTTGCAAAACGCTGTTGACATTTACGAAAAACGTGGCTTGCAATTTCCCATGATTGTGGTTGACGCAAATCACAGTAACAGCGGCAAGCAATATCACGAGCAACCTCGCATTGCAAAGGATATTTTGCATACTCGCCAAAACAACGCAAAAATTAAACAGGTTGTTCGCGGTTTAATGATTGAAAGCTATCTAAAAGAAGGTAGACAAGATTTACAGGGAAATTCGTACGAACGTGGTCGCTCGATAACCGATCCGTGTTTGGGCTGGCAAGCAACCGAAGAATTGCTTTGTTATATTGCGGAGAATGTATAATGTCAACCTATGTTATTTTGGCTAATCCTGGGCATAATAGGGTTTATTTTAAGGCATCGCAAAATTTGGCATTAACGGAGTTTTCGTATTTGAAAATTGCCAACCTTGAAAATATCCAAAATGTCAACATTGGAGGATTGCCGTATGTTCAATTTGACACGCAAAACCCATTGACAACCGAGGAATTACAGGCAATTTCACGGTTGTCATTTGCGTACGCAATTTTTGAAAAGTTGCCAACTTCTTTGTTGCCGCTAGAAAAGCAACCGAATTATCTTTTTGACGAGGATATTTCTACCATATTAAAATATAACGGCAAAACCAACGAAATTTTTACTCGAATGTTGCTAAATATCGGCGTTTCGCTTTCGCCAAAAAATAATCTCAATATATTAGATCCGCTTTGTGGCAAGGGAACAACCATTTTTGAGGGCTTGCTTTGCGGCTACAATATGCACGGGATAGATGTTGACCAAAAATCCGTTGACGAAGCGTATACTTTTCTCAAAAAATATTTAGAACTCGGCAAATACAAGCATTCCAGCCACAAAGAGCGGCAAGGCTTGCAAAATTACACCGCAACTCGCCAAACGATAACCTTAAAAAATCCACAAAATCCGCCACAAAAACTGACCGCCGAGTTTGTAACAGCCGAAACAAAAGATACATCTCAACTTTACCGCAAAAATTATTTTGACATTATAATCGCCGATTTGCCCTACGGCGTTCAGCACAAAAAAACCAACAATAAAGCCAAACATTCGCAAAATCAAAATACGGAATCACGGTTGCCTTTGGTAACGCAATCGTTGCCAGCTTGGCACAAAGTTTTGTCTCCAAAAGGCGTAATAATTTTGGCGTACAACTTATTTTTAATAGCACGAGAAGAACTGGAACAAGAGTTGACAAACAACGGCTTTAGCTTGGTCATGCCGAAAGGAGATAAATCCTGTATACATCGGGTAGATCAGGCAATCAACAGAGATATAATTATAGGTATAAAGTTATGAATACTCCAAAAAATCATTATTTTTCCACGAAAGAGCCTGAAAAATCGAAAATAAAATCGTTCCAATATATTTTTAACGAGATTGAATATTCTTTTGACACGGATATTGGCGTTTTTTCGGTTGGCAAAATTGATTACGCCACAGAAACATTGCTAAAGAAAATTCCGCCATTGCAGGGTTCGCTTTTGGATATGGGTTGCGGTTTCGGTTGCATTGGAATAATTTTAGCAAAGCAATATAATTTAGATTTGGTGCAAGCCGATATAAACCCTCGCGCGGTGCGGTTGACAGCGGAAAATGCCAAAAAAAACGGCGTTATTTCCCAGGTAATACAATCCGATAAATTTGGAAATATTTCGCAATTATTTAATACAATCGTGATAAACCCGCCGATTCACGCAGGCAAAAAAATAATTTTTGAAATGTACCATTCCGCCGTCAGGTTTTTGCTACCAAAAGGAGAACTTTATGTTGTAATTCAAAAAAAACACGGTGCAAACAGCAGTATACAAGAACTTCACAAGGTTTTTGGAAATATGACGGTTATGTCCAAAAAAAACGGAATTTATGTGATTTGTGTGCAAAAAAAGCCTTAATTTACTAAATTTTCAACTATATTTCAATATTTTGCAGTAATTTTGCAGTAATTTCATACTCAAAATTTTTCTTGACAAAAACAAAACCCTCTGATACAATCATTTCACAATCGAGAGGGAGTAGTGCAAATTGCCATATTCGTCAGTACGGTCAAACGACCCGGATTTGGCACGTAAATTTTTTATATTTTTATAAAAAATACGGCACAAGACTTTTGGCTTATTATAGCCTGTCTTGTGCCTTTTGTTATTCTAATGGGCTATAAATATTTTCCATTTTAGGAGGAACAAAAATGTTACTAAATTTAGGTTTGTTGGCGGTTGGTTTTGTGCTACTTATCAAAGGCGCAGATATTTTTGTCGAGAGCAACGTAAGCATTGCAAAAGCTCTCAAAGTGCCGAGTATTGTCATTGGCTTGACGGTTGTTGCATTCGGCACAAGTATGCCCGAGGCGGTTGTTAGCGTTTCGGCGGCTTTGGGTGGCTCAACCGATATTGCTATCGGAAACATTGTCGGATCCAATATTTTCAACCTTTTGGGCGTTTTGGGATTAAGCGCGGTAATAAAACCGCTTACAGTCCATTTTAAGGAAATTCGCACGGATGCCGCTATTTCTATTGTGGCGGCGATTGCATTGTTGGGGATGGTTGTGCTTTTCTCCGATTATATTCCGCAAGTTGCTAGTGCTGGATTTTTAACCGTGTTTTTGATATACTTATTTATAATGATTCGCCAAGCCTTAAAAGATAGGCAAAATGGCGATTCTGTTGAAAATGCCGAAAATGCAGAAACCGCCAAAAAGTCAAAATCTATCGGAATCAGCATTATTTTAAGCATTGTTGGAATTGCCTTAATTATTGGCGGTGGACAACTCACAGTAGTAAATGCCATCGAAATTGCGTACGCTCTCCAACTTTCGGAGCGTGTAATCGGGTTGACAATAGTCGCAATAGGTACATCTTTACCAGAGTTAATTACCTCGATAGTTGCCGCCACAAAAGGCGAACACGATATTGCAATCGGAAACGTTGTCGGATCGAACATTTTCAATATCTTATTCATTTTAGGGTTGACTGGCGTAATTATGCCGCTTTCAATAAATATGTCTTCGGTGGTAGATTTAGGCGTTTTAATTGTCAGTAGTCTTGTGTTTATGCTGTTTGCCTTTACTGCAAAAAGAGTTGTGCGGCTTGAAGGTGCGATAATGCTAGCTTTGTATGTAGCGTATCTTGTGTTTATAATATTTTTGCAAGCATAAAAGGATGATTTTATGGAAATTTTGTTGCAATTTATTTTGCTAATTGTGGGATTTGCCCTGCTTATCAAGGGCGCAGATATTTTCGTGGATGCAAGCGTTAATATTGCGAAAATTTTGAAAATCCCAAGTATAATAATTGGGTTGACGATTGTCGCTTTGGGAACTAGCTTACCAGAGGCGGTTGTCAGCGTTTCGGCGGCATTAAGCGGTTCAACCGATATTGCTGTGGGAAATGTAGTTGGCTCTAATTTGTTTAATTTGTTGATTGTTTTGGGTTTAAGCGCACTTGTTGCTCCGCTTGCCGTGCATTTTAACGAAATTTCCAAAGATACGTGGCTTTCCATTGTGGCGACGGTTGTTTTGCTTGTTATGACAATCTTGTTTGTGGCGGAAATTCCTCGGTGGGGCGGAATAATTTTTTTTGCAGGGTTTATAGTTTACATTTTTGTTGTGGTTCGCTCTGCCTTAAAAAATAGAATTTCTTCTTCCGAAAATGTCGAAAATGCCGAAAATCCCGAAGATTCCGCCAAAAACAAACCCATGTTAAACAGCATTATTTTCACAATAATCGGAATCGCTCTAATAATTGTTGGTGGACAACTTACTGTAATAAATGCGGTTGCCATTGCGTACGCATTTGATATTTCCGAACGCATTGTTGGGTTGACAATCGTCGCAATGGGAACTTCCCTGCCAGAGTTAGTAACTTCGATAGTTGCCTGTACCAAAGGCGAAAACGACATTGCAATTGGAAACGTTGTCGGATCGAATATTTTCAATATTTTGTTTGTTCTAGGTTTAACGGGAATGGTCATGCCGCTTGCGATAAATCCGTCGTTGGTGCTAGATTTAGGCGTACTTATTGCCAGCAGTCTGCTGTTTTTGCTGTTTGCATATACAGGCAAAAAAATTGTGCGTTTAGAAGGCGCGGCTCTTGTGCTAGTTTATGCCATTTATATGGTTGTCATAATATTCGTACAGCCATGAAGATACTAATTACAGGCAAAACGGGATATATTGCAACCGCATTTTACGATTATATTCGCCGTTTGTCAACCGAAGAAAGCGGCGTTAAATCCCAAAATACTTGCACATTGTTAAGCGTACGAGATGAATCTTGGCAAGCGGTAAATTTTGCGGAATACGATGTAATTTTGCATACAGCGGCACTTGTCCACCGCAAAGAAACCGCACAAAATAGCGAAAATTACTACAAAATCAACCAAAATTTAACCTACGAATTAGCCAAAAAAGCAAAATTAAGCGGGGTAAAATTATTTGTGTTTTTGTCAACCTTAAATGTTTACGGCTTGACAACTGGAATTATCACAAAAAACACGCCACTTTCTCCCAAAACGCATTACGGAAAAAGCAAATTAGCCGCCGAAAATCTACTCACGAGCCTTACGAGCGACAATTTTAAGGTGGCAATATTGCGTCCGCCGATGGTTTACGGGGAAAATTGCCCAGGAAATTACGCAAAATTGCGGCGGCTAGTTAAAATAATGCCATTTTTCCCAGATTATCCCAACCAGCGGAGCATTGTGCATATTAGCACCTTGTGCGAGTTTATCCACAAAATAATTAGCAACCAAAAAAGCGGCGTATTTTTCCCACAAGATAAATTTCCGTTAAGCACAAGGCAAATGGCAGAAAATATTTTGTTTTCGGAAAGCAAAAAAAACGCCGAAAAATTAACCGATTGGCAAACCGTGGCAACGCTTTTAGAAGAGCAGAAAATCCCATTAAAACGCCGATTATACAGGATAAAAATTTTTAATCCGATTATAAGGCTGTTAATGCCACTTAACTTTGTTGCGAAAATTTTCGGCAGTTTGATATTGGATGTTTCGTAAAGTTGAAAGTAAAAATATACTCAAACAACTTAACAAAACCTAAAACCTCGGGCGCCCGCCTGCCGGCGGACAGGCTGCCCGAACCCGCAAGGACGCACGCACCCTTGACCCGCATTTTTTATTAAATTGATTTTGTATAACAATTTATAATTCGGGCGACCGAAACAATCGCTCGTTTGTGCCATTCAAATATTTCTAAAAACATGGGCAATGTCTTTTACAAAATAAAATTTTTCGTGTTAGAATATTTTTTGCAAACTGGCGGAATTGTGCCAGACGGGCGGAGAATACCCGCATTATTCCTATCCTAAAAATTTCTCGTAAAAATCCAATGTTATTGTATTCAGCAATTTTTCACGGTATTCTGGGCTGGCTGGCTTGGAAATAATTTCTCTTGCCCATAAAATGCCGCCTACTGCTGGCGGACTTTTCAAGGGAATCGCCCTGCAAATTTTTCCACTAAAATTTTGCACCGTTTCTAAAAATGTGCGTATCATTCCTGGATATATAACTTTGTTCCAAATTGTGCCAATCAAAATTATTTCTATTGGGTTGTCAAGTTGCTTGCCGAGGATTTCAAAGTGCATTTTTTTTATGCACCCTGCAACGCTTTTTCCAATGGAAAGTCCAATTTCGTCAAATATGGTTTGTGCTACTTTGTCGCCCTCTCTTGCGGCTTTGTCGGCAATTTTTATTAGGTTGACATTGTGTTTTTCCAAAAGTGCGTTATCGGAGATTGCGGTTTGCAAATTGTCAACCTGCAATAATTCCAAAACGGGAGTAAACATTTCGGAATTTTCGCCGCATCGATAATTAAAATCGTATAACGCCGCCATAATTTTATCTCGTATGTACGTGCCGCCAGCGAAATCGCTTGTAATAAAGCCTAATCCGCCAACCTGCAAAATTTGCCGCCGTTCGTCCGATCCGATGACCAACGTGCTTGTGCTGTTTACCGCGCAAAGTCCAACGCCAGTATTTGAGGCGGCTTTTATTCCCAAAATTCCGTTGTTTGCTACTCTAAAATTTGTCAAGCCTATTTTTTTTATACGGGTTTCCAGTTCGGTTATTTGAGACGGCAAATTTGCACCAATCAAACCAAACCCCGCGGAAACAACGCTTGCATAGGATACGCTGTTGCGTCCTAAAAGTTCTCCCAACTGCAATTTTAGAGATTGCTCCGCAGAATCAAAATCGTTTATCAAAATTTTGTCCGCTCGCAAAGCATCGACAAAATTACCTTCCATTGTGCATAGCAAATAGTCTGTTTTGTTGTTGTTGCCGTCTACTGCTAAAATGTATTCCAAAAAATTTCCTCCTTTTGATTTAATTTTAATGTCCACCAAAAATGTTAATCAAATATTGAAAAATTGCATTTATTAAAAATGTATGGGCAAACGCCAATCCAACGCATTATTCCAACAAAGCCAACCGCAAAAAATCCAATGCGGCTATTACTGTTCTTGTGCGTATTTTTGTGCGGTCGCCTGTTAATGTCAACTCTTTTACTTGGGTTGGCTTGCCAGGAAACGCTAAACCTATGTAAACTCGCCCAACTGGCTTTTCGGCTGTGCCGCCGCTTGGGCCCGCTATTCCTGTTGTGGATAATCCCACAAGATTATCGGATTTTAGCAAACCTTCAGCCATTGTCGCAGCGACTTCTGCGCTGACTGCTCCGTGTTTTTCCAATAAATTTTTGTCAACATTCAATCGTTCAATTTTAGATTCATTTGCATAAGTTACGATTCCCTCATGCAAAACCTCGGAAACGCCAGGGTAATTGACAAGCCGTGCTGTTAGCATTCCGCCCGTACAAGATTCCGCACAGGCAAGTTGTAAACCCCGCTTTTTCAAAAGGTTGACAACAACACTTTCGAGTGTTTCGGCATTTTCGCCAAAAATCGCATTGCCAAATATCTTGTGCAACTGCACCACGATGGGATTTATCAAATCGTTGGCTTGTTGCTCATTTTTGGCGGCGGCAGTTATTCGCAACCAAACCTCAAAAGTTTTGGCATACGGAGCTATTGTGGGATTAGTTTGTGCCGTTATCAAGTGTTTTATGCGTTCTTCGACCATACTTTCGCCAACTCCAACAATTTTGACAACTTTAGAAACCAGCATCCCGTCCGATAATTGCCGTAAAATGGGCAAAACTTCCTGCAAAAACATTGGTTCAAGTTCGTTTGGTGGACCTGGCAACATTATTATTTTTTTGTCATTATGATTTATGTAAACGCCAGGGGCTGTGCCGTTGTTGTTCTCTAAAACATGGCAACCTTGGGGCAACATTGCCTGTTTTTTATTGCTAGTAGCTATCGGCAAATTGGGATGAATTTTTGCGAAAAGCTGTTGCATTTTTTCCCAAGATTCCTCATGCAAAACCAGTGGCAACCCAAAAAACTCGGCGGCAACCTCTTTAGTAATATCGTCCTCCGTGGGACCAAGCCCGCCAATAGTAATAACTAAATCCGCACCTCTCTCATAAGCCAAGTCATAAGCCCGTCTCAACCGTTGCGCATTATCCCCAACAACCGTCTGCGTATAAAGCCCAATCCCCAACTTAGCCAACTCCTGCGCCAAAAAAGCCGCATTAGTATTAACAATATCCCCCAACAACAACTCCGTCCCAACTGCAATTATTTCAGCTACCATTTTGTCCTCCTAAATATTAAAACATTAAAACCTTGGGGCTCTGCCCCAAACCCCGCAAGGAGCGCAGCCCCTTGACCCGCAAAATTTTTATTGATATATTTTGAAATTATATAGGGGCTTGCCATTGCAAATTGTAAGGATTAGTCCTTGAATAACACAACAATTTAACCCTAAAAAATTAGCGGGTCAAGGGGCTGCGCTCCTTGCGGGTGTGGGCAGCGCCCACGGTTTTGCTTTTTATTTTTTCAAGTCGAATTTGTCGATTTTTTCGCTTAGTAGTAGGGCTTGAGCGTTTAGTTCGCTGGCGGCTGTGGCGTTTTCTTCGCTTGAGGCGGAGTTGTTTTGGACAACTTCGTTTATGCGATCTAGGCCGGCGGAAATGTTGGCAATGTCGGAAGATTGTTTTACTGACGAACTGTGAATTTTTGTTATTGTTTCGGCGGTTTCTTGGATGTTGTCCACAATTTGGGTAAAACTATCGTATGTTTCTTGGGCTTGGATGTTGCCCTCATTTACACGCTGCATTGTCTCTTGGATTAGCTGCGTTGTTTCGCTTACCGCTTTTGATGACCGTGCCGACAAATTGCGAACTTCTTCCGCTACAACGCTGAATCCTTTGCCCTGTTCACCTGCACGAGCCGCTTCGACCGATGCGTTTAGTGCAAGCAAGTTTGTCTGAAATGCGATTCCTTCAATCGTTTTGATTATTGCCGATATTTTATTGGAAGAATCCACTATTTCTGTCATTGTGTTCATAAAATTTTGCATTTCTTTCATGCCGTGCTGTGCACTCGTTTGCGTGGTTTGCGATAAAATTGTCGCTTTGGACGCACGCTCCGAGTTTTGCGTTGATTGATCGTCAACTATGGTTATGTTGTCCGATAAATTTTTTAAGGTTTCGGCTTGGTTGGCTGCTCCGATTGCGAGCCGCTCCGATGAGGTATTGATTATCTCGGCACTGCTTAGTACGTGGCTTGACGTTTTTGCTATCTCGTTTAATACGCTGTTCATTTCTCGTGTAATAATGTTGATTGAGTAGCGTATAGAGCAAAATTCGCCCACACATTGCCCTGTCATTTCTTTTGTCATGTCTTTTCGGGCAATATGTGCCAAAATCTCGTTAATTTGCTTTATATAGGACGATATTATGCTGCAAGTTGTGTTTACCGTATCGCGCAAAATTTGAAATTCGCCCTTAAAATTGCCTGTTGCTTGCAAGCTAAAATCGCCCTCGCTCATCGCCGCCAGTACAATTTTTATATCCTCAATGGGAAGTTGCACCGATTTTGCTATGTTGTTAAGCCCTTTTGCCGCTGTTGCCCAATCGCCTTGATAATCCGCCAAATTTAGCTGTGTGTCCAAATTGCCGTTGCTTATATTTTCGGACATATCTGTGATTCCGTTGGCAACTTTTTTTATGTTAGAACGCAATTCGTCAACCACATTGTTAATGTAGGATTCTTCGCCTTTTAACTGCCGTAATTGAGCGTCAAAATTTCCGTTGACAATGTCGATTATTGCGGTCATTAGTTCGCTGCGAACCTGCTGAAAATCGTTCATAACTTCGTTTATATTGTTGGCAACGTCGGCGTATGGACCGCTGTAATCGGAAACGGTCAACCTATATTTGTAATTTCCCAGTTGCTTTTCGTGATGTACACTAGAAATTCCGCTTAAAAGTTTGCTAATTTCGGCTAAATTTTCGCGAGAATCGGTTATAATTTTGTGAATGCCAAAGGTTTTATCGTGGTAAACATCGTTACTTCGTAGCAGTTCTTCTAGTTGTTCGGCATTTTTTGCCGATTTGAAAATTGACAACTGTTCGTTAATATTTTTTATGGCAATGCGAAAACTACGAGAAAACAAAAATGTTGTAAAGCCAACCACAACAACCATTACAAAGCCAGTTATTATAAATAATGGGATAAGATACGTATTTGCTCGGCTTTGTATGTACGATTGCGGAACAACTCCAACAATAATCCACTCCACATTTTGCATTTGGTGGAATGCAAAATAATAATCGCCGTGCAGAAAAGTTTCGTCAAAATTTACGTCGGGATAACGGGCAATTTGCGAAATATTAGTAACATTTTCAAAAGGCATATATTGTTGCTCGTGATGCCCAATAATATTGCCGTCAAGGCTAATGAGAAACATATAACCAGCGGCAAGCTCAACTTCATCAAGAGTATTTAGCACATTTTGCATACTAAAATCGACCGCAATAACGGCTTCCATTCCCAAAAATTCGGGCAAAAACCTAACCGCCGAAGTTACCAAATTTCCAGTGCTTGCCGAAATATACGGAAAAGTTATAGTCGGAGTTCCGCCAGCGGCACGACCTTCAATGTACCAATCACGAACCCGCGGATCGTAATCGGGATCGCGAGTTTCGGGCGGATGCGGCGAAAAGAACGAGCCATCTTCCATTCCAACGTAAACACTTTCTAAATAGGGCAAATCTCGAGTAAACTGCTGAGCGATTGGCTCAATTTGTGGCATACCAACGGTTTCGTAAACGATAGCCAAATGTTCTAAAATCAAATAATTTTCGTTTATCCACGAATCGAGATTGTCGCTGGTTGCAATAATATCTCTGTCGAGGCTGCCGAATACGTCTTCATAAACTATTGCCGATACATTAGTGCTAACAACATAAAAAATTGATGTAATTCCCAAAATAAAAGCCGATAAAATACCAATGATTAGCGTTGTTGATAATTTTAACTTGTTTCTCATAAAAAATCCCTCACAATTCAATAATAAACATTTTGATTATGCAGTTGCATCAAATAGCGTGTTTGGATGGTTTAGCGATTGTTTTTTGTCATCCAGATTATCCAAAATAGTAAAAGGCTTGTCGTTTACAACAAAGTTAAACGATTCCAAAATATATTGGTGATCTTTAAGGGCAGAGCTTAATTTATGAATATTTTCTCGTACTAAATTTTCAATTTTGGGCGTTTCTAATCTAAATTGTAGCTGCAAATTGTTGTTGTCCTTTTTTAGATAAGTTTCAAAATGCCCTAAAAATGCGGTATCTAGTGCAATTAAAGCGGTTTGCACGTTGTTGTTGGTTTTTTTTTGCGTTTTATCTTTGTTGGTGTACAAAGCGGTATTGTAAATTTGGTCGTTGACAACAACAGGAACTTGCACAAAAGTTTGGTTTCTAATTTGTGCGGAAAAGTCGATGTATTCCGACAAAGTTTGCAAATCTTGCAATACTCGTGTTGCAGATATTGAGTTTTGTGCGTTTGGCGAATTGTTGGTTGCGGCAGTTGCACGTTCTAAAATTTCGCGCATTTCGTTGACAAAACGTTCCAAATCGTTCACCGAGCCGTTTTGCCAATCAAACGAGAACTTTTTGCGAATATTAGAAATATCCAAATTAGTTTGCGGTTGCAACGGCAATGGTTCGGCAGTTTGCGGCGGCTGTGTTTGCGAAGTTTGCGAAGTTTGTACAGTTTCCGAAAGTTGCGAAAGTTGCGAAACTTGTGAAGAAGTTTGCGAAGTATTTACCGTAGTTTGCGGTTGCGAAAGTGGTTCAGTTTGTTGGCTATTTGCTAAATTATTCAAATTGACAACATTTATATTGGCTGGTCTGTGCAACAGCGGATTTTGCAACAAATTTTGCGGATTTGCCACGGGTTGCGTTGTTTCGGGAATATGCGCGGCTTTATCAGCGATAGTTGCCGATATTACGCTAATCGGCTGTCTATTTATCACAACTGGAACAGCTGTAAATGTCGGCGGTTGTGGCGGATTGCTTGTTGCAGTTTGTGCGGTCGTTGAGTTTGTCGTATTTTGCGAAGTTGGAATGTTTTGTAAATTTGGCGTATTTTGCGAAGTTGGAACATTTGGCAAATTTTGTGTATTTTGCGAAGTTTGTACATTTTGCGGATTTGGCGGAGTTTGCACATTTGGCAAAGTTTGCGTATTTTGCGTATTTTGCAAATTTTGCGAATTATTGGGATTATTTGTCGAGTTTGTCGTATTTGTCGAGTTTGCGTTATCGGCGTTTTTCTGTTGACCAAGCGAATCAAAAATTTTCAGCAAAGTTTGTTGCAAAGTGGTATCTTTTAGTTGCGAGATACTGTTAAACAGGTTATCTAGTTGAGTGCTAATTTTTGCAGTACCTTCTGATAAATTGGTTATCATGTGGGCATTTTTGGGAGAAACGGGCAAATTATTTTGTAGCAAAAAAGCGGCACGTTCCAAGCTAGAAGTCATTTTTAGAGCTTGGTGCATAGCGGCGATATTTTCCTTTGTAAGAGGCAAGCCTTTATCGAGCATATGCAGTAGCATTTGCACATTTTCGGGATTAGTTTTATAGCCGTAAAGTTGCAAAGTATCCGCAAGCAAAGCAATTTGCGAAAGCGGAACAGTTGCGGTTGGAGCGTTTTCGGCGGATTGCGTAGCATTCGCCATATTTTCGGCAGTTTCAGCACCTTGCACGGCGGTTTGCAAATCTTGTAAAACCTGCAAAGTTGGGTAAGGAGAAATATCCATAAAAGTACCTCATAGTGATAAAGTTAGACCAACAGGACAATGATCGGAGCCCATAATTTGGTCATAAATAATGACATCTTGTATAAAATTTTGCAGCGAGTTTGTTACTAAAAAGTAGTCGATTCGCCAGCCTGTATTATTTGCACGTGCATTAGAAATATACGACCACCAAGTATAAGCATCCGTTGCATTAGGGTTTTTATAGCGAAAAGTATCGGTAAACCCAGCATTTAGCAGTTCGGTCATTTTGCCGCGTTCTTCTGGCGAAAAGCCTGGCGTTTTGTGGTTATTTTTGGGATTTTTTAGGTCAATTTCGTTGTGAGCAACGTTCAAATCGCCGCAAACGACAACAGGCTTTTTTAAGGCAATTAGATATTCTCTAAAAGCGTTTTCCCATTCCATTCGATAGGGCAATCGCAAAAGGTTTTGCTTGGCGTTTGGCGTGTACACAGTTACAAAATAGAAGTTGTCAAATTCCAAAGTGATAACTCTGCCTTCGGTATCGTGTTCGGCGATTCCTATTCCGTAGGTTGCCGAAAGTGGCTGTTGCTTGCAAAATATCGCCGTTCCAGAATAGCCTTTCTTTTGTGCCGAGTTCCAAAATTGATGATAGCCATCAAAAACAAAATTGGCTTGTTCTCGGTACATTTTGGTTTCTTGTAGTCCAATAATATCAAAATTGCAGTTGTTAAAAAAGTCCATAAAGCCCTTTTTCATGCAAGCGCGTAAACCATTAACATTCCATGAACCCATTTTAATTTTTGTCATATAAAATACCTACTTATTTTCTATTCTGACATAATTTTTCAAAAATGTCAATATTTTTTTGTTTGAAATTATACATATAATTTGGAAATAAATTTTCGCAATATTGGGAATGAATTTCGTAGGGGCGGATATTATCCGCCCGTGATGGCTTGCGGGCGGATAATATCCGCCCCTACGAAACGCCAAAATCATTTCGAAAAATGATTTATCAAGCAGCCATCAAGCAAAATTCGGCTTTCTTCTTTTGTCAAGGGCAAATTTAGAGCAATCGGTTTTTTATCGCCGCCATTTTTGGGAAAAACAAAGCCGTTTATTTGATTTTGCTGATTTTCAACAGCTTTTTTTATATTTGAGATATAGATAAAATCGCCGTCTTCAAAATTGGTTTCGTTTGGCAAAATGAATGGTAAAAGTCCCCAATTTATGAGGTTTGAGCGGTATCTTTTGGTGGCGTATTCCTGGGCAATGTTAGCAAAACCGCCCAAAACTCGTTGACAACTTGCCGCTTGTTCTCTTGCAGAGCCATCGCCTGGTTTTTTGGCGTAAATTACCGTTCCGATTGAAAATTGCTCATTTTGCGGGATTTCTTGTAAGGCGCGTTGTAGCGTATTATCTGGGATTTCTGCTAGCGAATCGCCTGTTTTATGCGTTTCTTCCCAAGTCGCCACTTTTTTTGCAAAATTAACATAACTCGGCACTTTGCGCGAAAGCGTGTATTCTGCCAATAAATACGGGTTCGACCTAAATGTCGAGGTTTCGCCCGATGGAATCAACTCGTCCGTTGTAGTTACCGCATCCGTTATAAAAGCGGCAACCGCAAGCAAAATGTTGTCCGCCAATGGAGCAAACTTTGGCCAATCTCTAATTCCTGGGCTGTAAATTAGTTCGGTTGCGGGCTGCGGTGCGTTTGTGCCGTTGTAAACCCGTTTTTTGTAGATTTCCGAGTTAAAATAATATTTTGGCACATGAGATTTTTCCGCCAAAAGTTCGTCCGCTGAGGTTAAAACTCCTTGGTTAGTTGCGGTTGCCGCCACAGAAAGCGCATCCATTAAAGCGACTGCCGCCGTTTGCCCTAAATTGGGCTTTGCTCCTTCGCGGCTTGGAAAATTGCGAGTTGCGTGGCGAATGCTAAATCCGTTATGTTTTGGCACATCTCCTGCACCAAAACATGGACCACAAAAGGCAGTTTTCAGCACCGCGCCAGCTTTTAGCAATTTTGTGGCGATTCCATTTTCGACCGTTGCCAAATAAATCGGTTGACTTGCAGGATACACGGACAAAGAAAATGCGTCTGTCATTGTGGTTGCGTGATTTTCCAAAATTTCGGCGGCTTCGGCGACAAATTCGTACATTCCGCCAGAGCAGCCTGCAATTATGGCTTGGTCAACTTTTATGTTTCCGTTAGGCAAGCACAAATTTTGCAAATGAGATAAATTTTCCTGTTGATTTGATTCTAAAGAACGCAAAATATCGGCGGCGTTTTTTTGGACGGTCGCAATAGGAAAAACGTTGCTTGGGTGAAACGGCATAGCAATCATTGGGCAAATCAACGAAAGGTCAATTTTGATAAGAGAATCGTAACGAGCCAAAAAATCGGGTTGCAGGGATGAATAATCGGACAAACGCCCGTGATTTGCGTAAAATTCTTCCACTTTGCTGTCGGTTGCCCAAATGCTGGAAAGGCAAGCAGTTTCGGTGGTCATAACGTCGATTCCCAAGCGGTAATCGATGCTAAGATTGGCGATTCCAGGTCCAATAAATTCTAAAATTTTATTTTTGGTTAAATTTTGGGCAAAAACCTTGCCAATCAACGAAAGAGCGACATCTTGCGCGCCAACTCCTGGGCGAAGATTTCCCGTTAAATAAACGGCGACAACTTCGGGCTTGTTTATATCGTAAGTTTTGCCGAGAAGTTGTTTTACCAATTCGCCGCCGCCTTCGCCAAAGCCCATTGTTCCGAGCGCGCCGTAACGTGTGTGGCTGTCCGATCCGAGAATCATCCTTCCGCAAGCGGTCATCGTTTCGCGGATATATTGGTGGATAACGGCGATATGCGGCGGTACAAAAACTCCGCCGTATTTTTTTGCGGCAGAAAGCCCAAAAACGTGGTCATCTTCGTTGGTAGTTCCGCCGACTGCACAAAGGCTGTTGTGGCAATTTGTAAGCACATAAGGCAACGGAAACCTTTCAAAATCGGCATTTGCCGCTCGCACTGTTTGGATGATTCCCACGTATGTAATATCGTGCGATGCAAGCGAATCAAATTTAATGTGAAGCTGTTCGGAATCTTGTTTTACGTTGTGAGCCGCTAAAATTTTATAGGCAATAGAGCCGTTTGTTGGGGCATTTTTGGGCGGTTCAAAAAAAATTTTGTTGGCGTTTTCTATGTAGACAGGTTGATTATAATATTCTATCATTTTGTTCCCTTTCTTGGCTATTTTATTAGGGTTTCCCATTCTGGTAACTTAAAGCCCACTAAAACGGCATTTTCCGCCACCAAAATTGGACGTTTTACGAGCATTCCGTCCGTGGCGAGCAGTTGCAAACATTCTTCTTCCGTCATTGTGGGCAATTTTTGGGATAATTCTAATTCACGGTACAAAATTCCGCTTGTATTAAAAAATCGTTTTATTGGCAATTTGCTCAACTTTAGCCAATCCTTCAACTCGTCATAAGTAGGATTATCCCCTTTAATATCTCGCATTTCATAAGTCATCGCCCGCTCGTCAAGCCAACTTCTAGCCTTTTTACAAGTTGTACACTTAGCATAACAAATAAACTTTAACATTTTTACCTCCTAAAACCTAAAACCTTGGGGCTCTGCCCTCCACCTGCCGGCGGACAGGCAAACCCCGCAAGGAACGCGCCTGCCTGCCGGCAGGCAGGTCCCTTGACCCGCAATTTTATTTATGTGTGGGCATGGCTAATTTGAAATTTATGATTACATGATATTACATTTTTGGAATTATGTCAATTTTATTTGAAAATGAAAAAGTTGACATTTTAAGCAAATTTATTTTATAATTTTCTATATGGTTTTGCAATAATATAGGGGCTAATCCCCTCAAAATGCTGCTTAACCGCAATTCCAAAATAAAATGCGGGTCAAGGGCGCTATTCTTTTGTCCACTGGACAAAATTCAGCCTTGCGGGTCTGGGCAGCCTGTCCGCCGGCAGGCGGGCGCCCAGGGTTTTAATGTTTAAGCCCAGGGTTTTAATGCCTAAAACGGAGGATTATTTATGAAAAATTTTGAATATATACAAAGAGTTGAAACTTTGAGCAATGGCTTTTTTGCGGAAAATTTTCGCAAGCCTACTATGTTTATACAAACGTTTGGTTGTCAAATGAACGAACGAGAATCGGAAAAACTTAACTCGCTTTTGCTTGCAATGGGCTATTTGGAATCGCCCAGCGAAGAATCCGCCGATTTGGTGCTGTATAATACTTGTTGCGTTCGCGAAAAAGCCGAAACGAAAATTTTTGGCAAACTTGGCTCGCTAAAATCTCAAAAGAGAACGCAGCCGAACAAAATAGTTGCTCTTTGTGGCTGTATGCCGCAACGTCCCGAAGTGATAGAAGAAATAAATGCACATTATAAACATATCGATATAATTTTTGGGACATTTAATAAAAATAGTTTTCCAAAATTGTTGTACCAACGATTGACAACTGGAAAACGTGCCGTTGAAATTTTGACCGAACACGAAGAAGAATCCGAATTATTGGAAAATGATACAACTCGGTTTTTACCGCACAAAGCGGGAATCACGATAATGCACGGTTGCAATAATTTTTGTGCCTATTGCATTGTGCCGTACGTTCGCGGACGAGAAAAAAGTCGCAAAATAGCCGATATTTTGGCGGAAATTACCGCTCTGGCAAACGATGGCGTAAAAGAAGTTATGCTACTTGGACAAAATGTCAACTCTTATGAATATGGATTTGCCGAACTTATACAGCAGGTCAACGAAATTGAAAATATTCAGCGAATCCGCTTTATGACTTCGCATCCCAAGGATTTATCCGACGATTTAATAGCAACCATAAAAAATTGCGAAAAAGTTTGCAAACATTTGCATTTGCCCGTGCAATCAGGCTCGAGTCGCATTTTGCAAGCTATGAATCGTGGCTATACACAAGAACATTATTTAGAGTTGACAAACAAATTAAAATCCGCCATTCCTAATATAACGTTGACAACCGATATTATCGTGGGATTTCCTGGAGAAACCGAAGAGGATTTTTTGCAAACCTTGGAAACCGTGCGTTTAGCGAATTTTGCAGGGGCTTTTACGTTTTTGTACTCCAAACGCTCGGGAACGCCAGCCGCCGATTTAACCGAAATTATCCCAAAATCCACCGCAAAAGAGCGTTTTGACAGGCTTGTCGAGTTGGTAAACAGCTTGCAGTTGAAACATAATCAAAATTACATAGGAAAAAATGTCGCTGTAATGGCGGATTCCGCAACTTCTGGCAGAACGGACGGCAATGTTTTAGTGCATTTTGATATTGACAAATTGGAAACTTCCCAAGTAAAACCTGGAGATATTTTGTCGGTAAAAATTATTGGTTGTCAAACTTTCTATTTGAAAGGCACGGTGGAATAAATGCCCAAAAATCACGTTATAACAATGGTTTCGCCGAACAGCATCGCCGAAGAATTAGAAATTTTTGCAGGCGATAAACTTATCTCAATCAACAACAAAAAAATAGTTGACGTTTTGGATTATCGTTTTATGATAAACACAGATTTTTTAACGCTAGAAATTGAAAAATCAAACGGCGAAATTTGGCAACTAGAAATCGAAAAGGACGATGACGAAGATTTAGGGTTGACTTTCAAAAGCGGGCTTATGGATACGGTCAAACGCTGTGCAAATAATTGTCCATTTTGCTTTGTAGAGCAGTTGCCAAAAGGAATGCGCCAAGCGTTGTATTTCAAAGATGACGATATTAGGTTGTCATTTTTGCATGGGAATTATGTAACGTTGAGCAATCTTTCGCAAGCGGAAGTAAAGCGAATTGCAAAATATCATTTATCGCCGCTGCATATATCGGTACACGCGGCGGCGGCAAATTTGCGTTGTCAAATTTTGGGCAATAAAAAGGCAAGCTATTTGTTCGATTATTTGGAGATATTTCGCCGCGCAGGAATAACAATGCACTTTCAAATTGTGCTGTGCAAAGGGCTAAACGACGGCAAAATTTTAGATGAAACAATTCAATCTTTGTTACAGTTGCAACCAAACGCGGCAAGTTTGTCGGTTGTTCCAGTTGGGTTGACAAAATTTAGGCAAAATTTGCCGTTTTTGCAACCATTTTCACGTGAGGAATCGCAAGCCGTTATAAAGCAAGTGCAAAAGTGGCAATCGCACGCAATGGAGAAATACGGCACGGCGTTTGTATTTTGTGCTGACGAATGGTATATAAAAGCAGGGTTTGAGAAATTTCCAATGCCAAAATATGAGCATTACGAGGGTTTTCCGCAACTGGAAAATGGCGTTGGAATGTGGGCAATGTTCGATTGCGAGTTTAATTTGCAAAATTTGGAGGGTTCTGTCGATTTTGCGAATTTATCCAATCTTGAAGATGTCAAAAAATTTGGCGTAGTTACAGGCGAGGCGGCGGCTTTGCTTATCAAAAAAAAGTTTCCTAACAATAAAATTTATGTGGTAAAAAATCAGTTTTTTGGCGAAACAATTACGGTTAGCGGCTTGCTGACTGCAACCGATGTTATCTCGCAAGTAAAAGAAAAAGTCCACAAAGATAATTGCAAAGGGCTTTTTTTGCCAACAAATATGTTTCGTGAAAATGTTACTTTGGACGATGTTACAAAATCGGAATTAGAGGAAAAATTAGGGTTGCCAATATGTTTTTTGTGGTAGGTTTTGTAGTGTAAAAGACTGTTAAATCCTGCAAAAATGGGGTTGCACCTGCTTTTGTGTTGTGTTATAATGAACTCATAAATAAATTTTTATGGAAAGAGGTGTGCAAATTATGGCACAAAAAACCTTGCAATCCGCCAAAAAAGCCAAAGCGGACGAGTTTTACACGCAACTTAGTGATATTGAAATGGAATTAAAGTATTACAAGCACGAATTTAAGGGAAAAACAGTTTTTTGCAACTGCGATGACCCTTACGAAAGCAACTTTTTTAAGTATTTTGCGAATAATTTCAATGTTTTTGGCTTGAAAAAGCTAATTGCCACTTGTTATGCAGGTTCGCCGATTGCAAACACTCAACTTTCGCTGTTTGCGGACGAACCCCTAGAAGACCGAACAACCAAAGCACCGCACAAAATAGTAATTACTGAAATTGAAGACTATAACAACGATACAGCAATCAATTTACTTGATGTTGAGTGGCTTTTGGAGAACAAAAAAAACGCCTTGACACGATTAAAAGGGGACGGCGATTTTCGTTCGGAAGAGTGCATTGAATTATTGAAAGAAGCGGATATTGTGGTTACAAATCCGCCATTTTCGCTGTTTCGTGAATATGTTGCACAACTTATGGAGTATGATAAAAAATTTATTATACTCGGCAACAAAAACGCATTAAGCTACAAAGAAATATTTGACTACATGGCAAAAGACAAAATGCGAACAGGCTACCGTGATATAAACAAGGATATTTGGTTTGTTGTTCCCGAACATTACGACTACGAAAAAATTGTGGACGGACAGCCAGTTAAACACATCATGGGAACTTGGTTTACTAATTTAGATGTCAAAAAGCACCAACAAAATTTGACATTATACAAACGCTATAATCCCAAAGAATTTCCGCATTATGACAACTACAATGCAATAAACGTTGACAAAGTTGTCAATATTCCCTACGATTGGGACGGCGAAATGGGCGTACCTATCACATTTTTGGATAAATATAATCCAAAACAATTTGAAATTTTGGGACTTGATAGATATATCGAAGGCAACAAAACGCCAAACAAACGTTTCAAAATAAATGATAAAGAAATATACGCTAGAATAATAGTCAGAAGAATAGGGGATATAATATGAAAGTAGATGAAAGAAAAATAACTATAGCCGAGGTTGTCGAGGGCTACAACAACAGCGCTGAGGAGGGCGTTTTTGCATACGGCGGAAAATTAAACGTGCGTCCTCCTTATCAAAGGGAATACATCTATACTGAAAAAGACCGAGATGCCGTTATTGACAGTATTCTTCGTGGACTTCCTCTAAGCACTATTCATTGGGCAAAAAACGATGACGGCACTCTCGAAGTTTTGGACGGACAACAGCGTACAATCAGTTTTTGCGAATACGTAAACGAAAATTTTGGCGTAATGGTAGATGGACATTATATGCAGTTTAGCAATCTAACCAAAACCGACCAAGATACAATTCTAAATCATAAACTTTCGATATACATTTGCGAGGGCAACGACAAGGAAAAACTGGATTGGTTCAGAATTATCAACATAGCGGGCATAAAATTAACCGAGCAGGAACTGCGAAACGCCGTTTATACAGGTGCTTGGCTTGCACACGCAAAAACGATGTTCAGCAAATCCAATGGTGCAGCGGTTTTACTAGGAGATAACTATGTAAACGGTTCGGCAATCCGCCAAGAAGTTTTGGAAACCGCCCTAAAATGGATAAGCAAAAACAACATAGAAAGCTATATGTCCGCGCACCAGCACGACCCAAACG
>JGI24700J35501_10930855_pt1 | contig 28467 bp, 24 predicted proteins | sample TergutTh196P1_FD_35501 | JGI IMG/M metagenome (IMG submission 35501)
CTTTGGTGGTCTCAAGGCTTGAAAAATGTTCAGCTATACTTGTGATTTTATCCATATAACTATTTTAGCATATTTTTGGAATTTTGAAAATTGATTTCCGTTTTTTCTACAGTTCATAGGTTGCAAATGACACAGATGTGGGTTATAATGGGGCTGTAGAGCAAGTATGGGATGAAAGCACACGCAGAAAACCAGTTGCGAGAAGAAGCCATGGAAATCGAAAGAGAAAGACAAAAGATACTTGATGGAACGTATCCTTCAAGAGTTGTGCAAGGTAGACAAAATAAGCATATACAAGGCACAAGGGAGTTTGAACAGAAGCGGGAGCAGATAAAAAGGGAAGACCCGACCGGCGAACCCGCTATATTAGAAGTTGACGCTCAAGCTCTTGTTGATAGATACAAGGGAACTGGGGATGTCGAACTGAGAAAAGGCCAGGCATACCCCCGGGAAACAATTATAGCCGATAGCATTGTCGGCAAAACTTGGCTCAGTAAAACACAAAGATACATGGACGTTAGCACTTTTCAAATACACTATTCCAGTACAGGTGTTCATATATTTCCTGTATACCCTAAAGATAAGTGAGGTGGTAGTTTTGATATTAACTAGTTTGCGTATACTACTAGAAGACGCAACAATAAACAAAGAACGTTTGGAAATAGTAACCAACGACAACGAAATGTTTACCGCTAGACCGGTAGGGGTTGACGATGGTGAAGATTACTTATCTTGCACTTTTAGAGAAACGGGTGATTGGCCTTATTCTTTGCTATACCTCAAAGATATAGCCAGTGTACGCCGTGTTGGTGAGGTTGAGTATGCCTATGTAGCAAAACAGGAGCTAGTTGAAGCGATATAGAACAGCACACTCGATGGCAGAGCGGCGGTACTTATGTTTTCATTGCTGAAAACATTATTTTCTATAGTCCATAGATTGCAAATGACACAGATGCGGGTTATAATAGGGTTGTAGAGTAAGTGTGGGGCGAAGCACAGGCTGAAACCCGTTTGTGAGAAGAAGCCATGGAAATCGAAAGAGAAAGACAAAAGATACTTGATGGAACGTATCCATCAAGAGTTGTGCAAGGCAGACAAAACAAGCACATACAAGGTACAAGGGAGTTTGAGCAGAAGCGGGAGCAAATGAAGAGAACAGACCCAACTGGTCAGCCCTCAATATTAGAAGTTGACGCTCAAGCCCTTGTTGATAAGTACAAGGGGACTGGGGATATAGAGATACTAAAAGGTCGAACGTATCCGAAGGAAAATATCATAGCCGACGAAATTATTGGTAAAACTTGGCTACGTGATAGGCAAAAATACATGGATACGGATGCATTTAGAATACATTATTCAAAAACGGGTGTTCATGCACATCCTGTACACCCCAAAAAAGGAGATGGTAATCTTGATATTAACTAATTTATGTTTATTACTAGAACGTGCAACAATAAACAAGGAACGTTTAGAAATAGTAACAACTGATAGTGAAATATTTACAGGCATACCTAAGGGTATATGTGACGGCGATGACGACTTGGCTTGTTATTTTTATGATATAGGGAATCGGCAATACGATGGATTGTATCTCAAAGATATAGCCCGTGTACGCCGTGTTGGTGAGGTTGAGTATGCCTATGTAGCAAAACAGGAATTGGTTGAAGCGATATAGAACAGCACACTCAATGGCAGAGCGGCGGTACTCATGCTTTCATTGCAAATTGATGAGTAGCTATATTTTGATAGCGAGTATCTTTTTTTTGATGTGGGCTATAATGGGGCTGTAGAGCAAGTATGGGACGAGACACATGCTCAAAACCAGTTGCGAGAAGAAACCATGGAAATCGAAATAGAAAGACAAAAGATACTTGATGGAACGTATCCGTCAAGAGTTGTGCAAGGCAGACAAAACAAGCATATACAAGGTACAAGGGAGTTTGAACAGAAGCGGGAGCAGATAAAAAGGGAAGACTCTAGAAATGAACCCGCGATATTAGAAGTTGACGCTCAAACCCTTATTGATAAGTATAAGGGGACCGGGAGTATTGCACTGTTGAAAGGGCAGATATACCCCCGAGAAACTATTGTAGCCGATAGCATTGTCGGCAAAACTTGGCTTCGTGAAACACAAAGATATTTGGACGTTAACACTTTTCAAATACAATACTCCAGTACAGGGGTTCATGTATTCCCCGTGTACCCAAAAAACAAAAGGAGGTAGATAGTATGTTTTTAGGTGATTTACACTCATTACTCGAGATAGCAACAATAAACGAGGAGCGTTTGGAAATAGTAACAACCGATAATGAAACATTTACAGCTATACCTGTAGGGGTTAACGATGGCGAGGATGATTTGGCTTGTTTATTTACCGATATTGAGAATTGGGATTATGACGGGCTATACCTGAAAGATATAGCCAGTGTACGCCGTGTAGGTGAGGTTGAGTATGCCTATGTAGCAAATCAGGAACTAGTTGAAGCGATATAGAATGGCGTACTCAATGGCAGAGCATCGGCACTTATGTTTTCATTTTTGAAAACATTAACGGAACAGCTAGATACGCTGACCCGCAAACCAACAAGATTGATGTTTTATATCATTTCAAACAAAGTGTTCTTAAAAAATTTGGTCTGTTACGGATTGATAATGACGAAAATAACAAATAAAATTTGATATAAGTCAACCAAAATGCCGATTAGGAATCGGCATTTTGGTGTGTACTGATGAGCGGCTATATTTTGATAGCAAGTATCTTTTTTTGGAATTTCAAAATTTTCTATATTTTCTATAATATTTTAAGAAGTATTTCTATCATTAGCGTTAAATAAATATTGAGTAATTTCGATTCATTATTGAGAATAAATTCTTAAAATCGCTTGCCGATTTTTAAGTTAAATTACTACACCTATCACACCTATAAATGGCGTATTAAGGGAGTTTTTGGTGCGATTTTGCTGTAAATTCAAGCGTTTCTGATGCGAACTAACGAAGACTCTATGTGTGACTCTATAGCTGACTCTATGGCTGACTTTATGAATTTTGAAGCTACCGAATTAAGGAAGTAATTCCACTAATAATATTTAAAAAGGACTGCACTAAGCGGAATCGCCATAATAATTATTACTATAATTACATTATACAACAGATACCATAGACAAAACAAGGGAAAAAAGCGGTATATAACACTTCTACAAAATATTTGCCTTTATGTCTATTTTTGTGGTAATATAGTGATTGAGCAATTAACAAAATTTATTATAAAAAAAATTGCTGTTTTTATTATGAGGAGGTATTAACCATGAAAAACTCTTACCCATTTGAGTTGCTACCGCTACCATACCCCAGCGACTCCCTAGAACCACAGATAGACAAACAAACAATGGAGATACACCACGGCAAACACGTTCAAACATATGTAGACAATTTAAACAAAGCGCTGGAAAACCATCCAAACTACCATAGCTGGTCTTTAGAAAAATTACTCTACAACCTAAAATCTTTGCCGGAAGAGTTGCAAGCTCCTGTCCGCAACAACGGTGGTGGTGTTTTTAACCATAACCTATATTTTAGCATTCTTACAAAAGGCGGCAAGCCCCTTGGTGATGGTCCGCTAAAAAAAGCGATTGAGAAAGACTACAGCATGGATGAACTAAAAGCTGCACTAAAACAAGCAGGGCTTACACAGTTTGGCTCCGGATGGGCGTGGCTGTTAGCAGACAAAGATGGTAAGCTAACCGTTGCCAAAACGCCGAACCAAGACACAAAGATAGAGGAAAACCTTACCCCCGTTCTTAATATAGACGTTTGGGAACATGCCTACTATCTGTTGCGCCAAAACCGCCGCCCGGAATATATCGACAACTTCTTTAATGTGGTAAACTGGGAAGCTGCCGAAGCAAACTACGCAAAACACAAGGAAACAGATTACAGCAAACTTTAAGTTTTGATATATACTGTGAAATAAGAAATAAGGAAAAAAGTGACACAAGGAGTGGGCTTGAGCGGCTTGAGCCTGCTCCTCCGGTGTCTTTATATTAGAGCGTGCTACTCACGCAATATAGGGAGAATTACACAAATATGAGAAAAATTTTTACATCTGAATCTGTTACAGAAGGACACCCGGACAAAATATGCGACGCAATTTCTGATGCTGTGCTGGATGCAATGTTAAAAGACGATCCGGATAGCCGTGTGGCTTGCGATACTTTGGTTACGACGGGTCTTGTGGTTGTTGCCGGAGAGGTTCGTACAAAAAGCTATGTAGACATAGAATCTATCGTAAGGAAAACAATAAAAAAAATTGGCTATGATGACGCAGATACGGGTTTCGATTATCAAAGTTGTGGTGTTTTAATTGCTATTAAACCACAATCACCCGATATTGCCCAGGGAGTGGATAGTGCACTGGAAGTGCGGGATTCTAAAGAAGAAGATTTGGGAGCCGGAGATCAGGGCATGATGTATGGGTTTGCATGTACAGAGACAGAAGAGTTAATGCCGCTACCCATAAGCCTCGCTCACAGGCTGACTCGGCAGTTAGCGGTTTTGCGCAAAAGCGGCGAACTCCCTTATCTTCGCCCGGACGGCAAGGCACAGGTTACGATAGAATACAACGACGGTAAGCCGATCGCAGTAAAAACTGTAGTGGTAAGTACCCAGCACAAAAATGAAATTGAACAGCTACAAATAGAGACAGACATTAAAAAGCACGTTATAGAGGCAGTTATTCCCGCTAATTTATTACAAAACACAAAATATTTTGTGAACCCAACGGGTCGGTTTGTAATTGGTGGTCCCCAAGGAGATTGCGGTCTTACGGGACGCAAAATTATTGTAGACACATACGGAGGTTATGTGCGCCATGGTGGCGGTGCTTTTTCCGGCAAAGACGGAACAAAGGTTGACCGCTCTGCTTCATATATGGCACGGTATATCGCCAAAAATATTGTGGCCGCAAAACTTGCCACAAGATGTGAGGTAGAGTTGGCTTATGCAATAGGTGTGGCTAACCCTCTTTCTGTATCTGTCCGCACAGAAGGCACAGGGAAAATAAGCGACGAAAAACTGGAAAAAGCAGTTTTGGCCGTGTTTGACATGCGTCCTTGGGCAATTATAAAGCATTTGGGTTTAAAAGCTCCTATTTTCAGACAAACCAGTGCATACGGCCACTTCGGCAGACCCGATATAGACTTACCATGGGAAAGAACAGATATGATAGACAAACTTTTGGCGGTCACTAAATAGGGATACAGCTATTTCCGTATCCTGCTTGGAGATAGACTATGGATATTAAGCATTTGGAATATTTTGTGGAGATTGTTAAGTGCAACTGCAACTTATCGGTTGCGGCTCGCAAAATTAATATATCCCAACCCGCCCTTAGCTCCATAATAAAAAATTTTGAAATACAGAGCAATGTTCAGCTTTTTAAAAGACAAAAAAATAGATTAATAGGGCTTACAACAGCTGGTGAAGTTTTTTACAAAAACTCTTTGGAACTTATCGAAGGCTATATAAATATGATAAGTGAAATGCAGGCAAATACCCCAAAATACAAGGGCGAGGTTAGTATAGGTATTCCTCCCCTTGTTTTGAGTGTAATATTTTCTGATATTTTGCCAAAAATAATATTGAATAACTCCGATATAAAATTCACTATCGTGGAACAAGGAGCCTATGAACTTCGTAAACAGCTTCTGTCAAAAGATTTGGATTTTGCTATGTTGTTGCACCCAACCGATATTAGTCAAAGCATAAACGAATACGCCTTCAACAACAGCGAGCTGACTGCTTTTATGTGTTCAAAAAATCCACTGGCAAACAATGAGTACCTTAACTGGGCAGATCTTGAAGAAAAGTCCATGGCGATTTTTAATAGCACATTTTTAATCCATCACCAATTGTTGGAAAAATTTAAGTTATATAACTTGCGCCCAAAAATCGTTTTTATGTCGTCTTGTTGGGATCTGCTACTTCTTTCTGTTAAAAATACCGAGATTATAACAGTGTTGCCATCACCTGTAGCAGATCTTTTTAATATACCCGATATTGTGCAAATACCCTTCACAGACCCTATACCATGGCAAATGCGGATATGCCAACTTAAAAAGAAAAGTTATAATCATCTGGAGAAACATGTTTTAAAAGAAATTTTGGATGCGTGGCAAGCAAAACAAAAGGAAAATAGGAAAATCGAAAAATAGAAAAATAGAAAAACAGAAATAAACCCATGGGGGAACAAAAAAATGCAAGGACTTTTAGTGAAATATGGCGAAATAGCTTTACGTGGAAAAAACCGCCATATTTTTGAAAACAGATTAATGGACACAATTGCTCAAAAAGTATCTGTTATAACGGAAAATCATAAAGTAAAAAAGGAGCAAGGTCGATTATTAATAGAAGCAAGAAACCAAATGGATTATGACCGACTTGTGCCATTGGTAAAAAACATAATTGGGGTTACATATGTTTGTCCTTGTGAGATAAAAACATGTCACGATATAGAAACCCTAAAACAAGCCGCTACCGAATATCTTCGCAACAATTACACAGGCAACTATACATTTAAAGTGCTAACGAAAAGATCTAACAAAAACTACCCTCTTACCTCCATAGAAATTTCTGCAGAGGTTGGGGGTTATATTGCCCAAAACATAACAGAAGCAACAGTTGATGTTATAAATCCTCAGGTTAATTTACATATAGAATTACGCAACAATGTATATATATACTCAAAAATAATAAAAGGTGTTGGTGGTATGCCACATGTAGGAGGCAAAGCTCTTGTGCTACTATCCGGAGGGATAGACAGCCCGGTGGCAGCTTTTTTGACTGCTCGCCGAGGTGTAGAGATAGAAGCAATATATTTTCATTCTCCGCCATATACAAGCGAGCACGCCAAGCAAAAAGTTATAGATCTTTGCGAAAGGCTAAAGTTTTACACAGGTTATGTACGGCTTCATGTTGTAAACTTTACATCACTGCAATTATTTTTGTATAATAATGCTCCAAAAGATAATCTTACTATCTTTTTGAAGCGGTATATGTTACGCATTGCCGCCCACACCGCAAAAGACATCGATGCCCAAGCAATTGTTATGGGGGACAGTATAGGTCAAGTGGCAAGCCAAACAATACACAGTATTGCCGCAATAGATGCTGTAGGGATTGGATTGCCAATTATACGTCCCCTAGCCACATACGACAAACAGGATATTATAAATATTGCTAATGAAATAGAAACATATCCAATATCTGTGCTTCCCTATGAAGATTGTTGTACAATATTTGTAGCAAAGCATCCGACAACAAAACCACGCCTATCTTTATTAGAGAAAATAGAGAGCGCTTTGCAAGAAGAATTAGATAAATTGCTAGCATCTACAATAGAAGAAATAGAAATAATAGAGGTTTAATAATGTTCTATCAAGAAATACAAAAAGTGCTTACACCAATATACAAACTACGCTATTTAACTCTTTTTTTGAGTGCCGTGAGTATATTAATGGGTCTTGTTCCACCATATCTTATGGGGATTTTAATAGACGATATAACTTATTATGGTGGTCACAGAGCTTATTTTATAATAGGCTCTTTAATAGGGGTTTTGGTGCTTGGTTTTTTTCTGGACTGGTCTCAAAGCCTGGCTTGGAACAACATGATAAACAAAGGGGCGGGTATGGTTCGTAGCTACTTGTTTGAAAATGTACTCCACAAAAACTATAGGTTTTTCATAGACCATCCCATTGGTGATATTAACAACAAAGTTATAAACGATGCTTATCTGTACACCCAAAACAAAATAGCTGCCATGCCCACTATTCTTTTGAATTTTATGCACATTACCGTTATTTTGGTGTTTTTGTACCACATGGATGTGTATATGACTGTTGCCGCTATGATATTTTCTGTAGTTTTTTTTGCTGTATGTGCCTATATTAACAAGTTTTTGAAAAAAAGCTCTATCAAAGAGAGGAAAGGCTTTTCTGCACTTATGAATACAGCAAACGAAACACTGATGGGTATCAATACAATACAGCTTTACACTGTAGAAGATTTTTTTGCCCACCGATTTGAAAAATCTGTGGACAAGTACGAAAAATTGCTAATACGCTTAAAACTTTTCCAATCCCTAACAACATCCGCTACCACTAGTTTGATAGGCATAATGACAGCTTTTGCCGTGCTTTCGGGAATATTTTTTCTGTCCATCGAAAGAATTACCGTTGGGGGCGTTGTTGCGTTTTATTTATTTTTGCCCCGCCTCAGCGAACCCATACGAAACCTATCCAACTTTAACATAGAGGGGCAAACTGCAAAAGCTGTAGCAGAAAGATTGGAAGAATTAATAACAAAAGAGGTTCGCCCAAAAACCGAGCTAGAAAAAATAGAACATATAGAGCAGTTAGGTTTCAAAAACCTTGGCTTTCGTTACCCCGACACAGAGGAAGCGGTTCTTAGTAATATTAATATGGAGCTGGTTCGAGGAGATTCTGTTGCTGTTATCGGCACTTCCGGCACAGGCAAAAGTACGCTACTGCGCCTTTTAAAACGGCAGGTAGATCCAACTCAAGGAGAGATTTTGGTAAACGGCAAAAACCACACAACCATAGACTGGCACAGCTATATAGATCGTATTGCTGTACTGACCCAACAAGTCTTTGTTTTTGATGCCACACTACAAGAAAACATTAGTTTTGGCAAAAAATATCCCGAAAAGAAAATTAGGGAAAGTGCAGAAATTAGCATGATGGGTCATTTTTCTATGGATGAACAGGCATTTGGTCTTTCTGGTGGCGAGCGGCAGCGAATTGGTTTAGCTAGAGCCATTGCTTGTGACTACGATGTGCTTATACTGGATGAACCTACGTCGGAGCTAGATTCAAAAACAGAAACAAAGATAATCGAGAACCTTAAAGCTCTGCAACAAGAGAAAAAATTCATTATGATAGTTGTTACCCATAGCGAAAATGTGCTAAACAATTTGTGTAATAAACGACTGGAGTTATAATAATATGAGAACGCAAAAAAAGCGAAAAAAAGCGAAAAAAAATGGACTAATCAACAAAGAAATAATATCTATTGTTGGTATTGCCTTTAGCATTTATCTTGTTATATCTGTTTTTATACCCGGCAGCGGCGGTGCTTTTGGTGAGTTTTTGAATGGATTGCTACGGGGCTTGTTTGGGGTTGGGGCTTTGGTTTTTCCTTTTGGGATTGTGGCTCTTTGCTTTAACCGTTTGCGTAGACAACCATTTGGAAAGTATGCTGTGTTGTTGCCTGCTCTTTTTTTGTTGTTTGTTATATTCTTACACAACAACGGAGGTGCTGTCGGAGCTTTTTTGGGCGATTTTCTGCGTACTATATTTGGTAGTATAGGCACTACCATAATAATTTTTGTTACATTTATTGCGATTGTTATTGCAATGACAAATAAATCCTTGGTTAGCTCCCTCGGTGGAGTTCAAACAAAAATGAAACAAAGAAGAGAAAAAAGACTTTTGCACAAAGCTGAAAATAAAATTGAAAAAGGTCCGGAAAAAAACTCAAGGGAAGATTCTTACGAAGATTCTTACGAGGATAAGGCGTATAAAGAACCTGCCCCTTTTTCTGACCCTTGGGAAAAAGACGGAGGCCTTTTGCTTGCCAATAGCCAATTGGCACGAGAAAGCGAGGAAACCCCTAAAAAAAGGACCGGGCGACCCAATTTCTATTTGTTTGGGGAATCTGAAAATGAACCTCCGCAAGATGAAAAGCCGCTAAAACTAATAAAACCGTTGCAAAAGACGAAAAAAGAACAGGAGCCGGAGCAAGCGGAGGATGTACTGCCGGAGCCGTTGGAAGAGCAGGCTTTAGATATAAAAATTCTTAACGAAGAAAAACCCGAGCTTTTAGAGGAACACGAACAAGCGGAGTTTCAAGATTTCTCCCCCAGTGCAAATATAGACTATGTTTTTCCCTCTATAGAGTTGCTGAATCCGCCGCCCTATGTGAATGAGAGCCTTAATAAAACCCTAATTTATGAAAATACTCGCAAGCTAGAGCAAACCCTAAAGGACTTCGGGGTGGTGGCTAAGGTGATGGAAGTAAGTAAAGGTCCCACGGTTACTCGCTACGAGCTTTCCCCGGGTACCGGAGTAAAAGTTAGCAAAATATCATCCCTTGCAGATGATTTGGCTCTTAACCTTGCGGCAAAAGGCATCCGTATAGAAGCCCCTATCCCGGGCAAGTCTGCCGTGGGTATAGAAATCCCCAACGAGACAGCCGATGCAGTTTCTTTTCGGGAGCTTATCGAAAGCAGCAACTATAAATCCTTTCCCTCCAAGTTGGCATTTGCTTTGGGAAAGGATATAGCTGGGGGGGTAATGGTTGCAGACATAGCAAAAATGCCCCATCTTTTGATAGCCGGTGCAACCGGCTCCGGTAAAAGTGTGTGTATAAACACCCTCATTGTGAGTCTATTATACAAAGCCACCCCTGACAGAGTTAAGCTGATAATGATAGATCCAAAAGTGGTGGAGCTAAGTGTTTACAATGGTATCCCTCATTTATTGATACCTGTTGTAACAGACCCAAAAAAAGCTGCGGGGGCATTAAATTGGGCTGTACGTGAAATGCTCCTGCGCTACGAGCATTTTGCCACCACATCTACAAGGGATTTAAAAAGCTATAACTCCACTTTAGAACAAGAGGGGAAAGAACCCCTGCCCCAAATTGTTATTATAATCGACGAACTGGCGGATCTTATGATGGCTGCTCCGGGAGAGGTAGAGGACAGTATTTGCCGCTTGGCACAAATGGCAAGAGCGGCAGGTATTCATCTTATTATCGCAACCCAGCGTCCGTCTGTAGATGTTATAACCGGGCTTATAAAGGCGAATGTACCTAGCCGATTGGCGTTTTCTGTTAGTAGTGGGACAGATTCCCGCACCATTTTGGATAGTGTTGGGGCAGAAAAGCTCTTGGGCAGAGGAGATATGCTGTTCTCTCCTATCGGCACACGTAAGCCAATGCGTATACAAGGTGCGTTTATTTCCGATAAAGAGGTGGAGAGTATCGTGGCGTTCTTGAAAGCCGGAAATCCACAAACATATGATAATGAAATGATAGAAAACATAACGTCTTCTCAAAAAACGCTTACAGTTGGAGAAGATAAAGACGAGTTTTTTGAGGAAGCGGTGGAGTTGGTAATAACAAAAGAAAAAGCATCTACATCTATGTTGCAGCGTCAGTTTAGGATAGGTTATCAACGAGCCTCCCGCATTATAGAAACACTTGAGGAGCAGGGTATAATAGGCCCGGAGGACGGTAGCAAACCCCGAAAAGTGCTAATGTCACGTATGCAATGGGAGGATCTCAAAAAAGGAGACGAGGCATGACTTTAGCGGTTTTAGGGAAATATGAAATATTGTAATTATAGCACTTTTCCTAAGGGGGGAACGAAAAGTTAATTTAACATAGCAAACGCCATTTAAACCGATGTAGTCTGAACCGATTTTAAATGGCGTTTGCTATAACAAATTACAGATTTAGCCACAAAGCGGGACGAACACCACCGGAGTCGAGGCTGACAGGGTCACCATCGATGCGGACGCTGCCGATGCCACGGACATATGCGGCATCATAGCTACTGCTACCGGGCGACCGCAGCCACCACCACCACACCTTTCCGCTGTCATCTCTTGCCATACGGGCATTGTTGTACTCGTCATATAACCAATAGCCCGATGAATCCAAGTTGCCATCAATATCTTTTCTCCGCTTGTTTTTTAAATCATCGCTATCCCCAAAATATTTTACGACTTCTTCTATACTTAGTAAAAAAATTTTGTCGGACGTTGGATTGCCTACAGCTGTGCCATACCAAGGATTATTTGTGTTTGGGTTTTGTGTCTGTGCTATTTTCGAGTTTTCTGCACCAAGACTATTATAAAATTCGTTATTTAGATATTTACGCAAGCTACATTGCTCCCACGTTATGGCTTTATATTCAACATTATATGGACGTTTTTCCAGCACTTTTTCGCTAATAAGTAATGCTTGGTTGTTTTCTACATCAAGCACACGCCAATCGTAACCGCCAAAGTGCATAGGTTTTCCTACTTGTTCTGCATGTGGCTTGGGTTTCGGCGGCTCTTTGGGTTTTTCTTCTACTTTAGGTTTTTCATCCAGCCGTTTTATGATTGCTGCTATTTGCTTTTTTGTTTCTTGGTGCTCTTCGTGTAAGCGTACATGGCTTTGCTGTAATTCGCTATGGTTTCGCTGTAGCTCATATACGTGTTTTGCTAAAGTTTGTAGCCAGTTGCTTGCCTCCTCTTTTATTGCAAACACTCTGTTTTCAAAACCGCAGGTGGGGCATGGGGTGTTTAGCTCTGCTTGTTGTTTGCATATGGGACAGAGCATGGTTGGGTTGGGTTGTGATTGGCTCATTTGCGTTCTCCTTTGCTTTTTATCTATTTCTCATTTAGCAAATGCTTTTCTCTCCTAATCTGCTCTGCACGAGCTAAGCTCGGGTTTTTATTTGATTGTTCTGTTTCGATTATAGCAGATATGGGGCTTTTGTTCAACCGTAGTTTAGGATAGGTTATCAACGAGCCTCCCGCATTATAGAAACACTTGAGGAGCTTAGTTGAATCAAAAAAAGCAAATTAACTTTTCCAATTTAAAGGGGAGAACGAAAAGTTAATTTGCTATATCAAGCCGAAAAAATTTGCCTTGACAAAGGGATTGGGGTTACTTCGACACATTAATCATAATCTCTGTTACAAAACAGTCAGGATTTTTTGTGGTCCAATAATCTACCACATATCTTTCAAAACACTCATCACTGCATTTGTAGCGATGAGTGTTTGACCATTCGATCATTTTTTTGTATGTGCTGGCAATGTCATCATATGAGCCAATGTGATAGCAACACAAATACATTCCGCCGTCAAAAGTCATCATAGATTTTTCTTGGGGAAATATGGTTTTTTGTATAACTGTCATGGTTTCACAATCCCCTTGTGTTCTATCTTTGTGAGATGGGTATTTGATTATGACAGGTCCTGTAATGGCATTGCAGTTGTTTTCAATTTCGTTGGTAAATTCCATATTTATAATAGCTTCTACCGTGTTTTGCTTAAAGGGTTGCTTCATATAAAAATAACTACTCCCCTCCTTAAACTTTACACTAACTTCTGTCGCATTGTTTTCCAAAACCATTTGCGCCTCTTCTATTAGGTTAGTCCAATCAACAACAGAGGTATATCTTTTGTGCCATTCCCTTTTTTCTTCTTCAAGAGTGGCTATTTTTTTCAAAAACAAGGCTCTCATTTTACTCAAGTTACTGTCGTGTATAAAATTACGTATCTCTGCCAAAGTGAACCCCATTTGTTTAAAATATTTTAGCACCGGTATCATTAACAGCGTTTCTATAGTATAATACCTATATCTGTTATCAAATATTTTATCGGGGCGGATAATATCAAGTTCATCGTAAAATCTCAAAGCCTTTTTTGTTATTTTGCTTATTTTAGCAGCATCACCAATAGAATAAAGTTTTTTGGCCATGTGTATACCTTCCTAATGCCTTATTATTGAGGCATTTAAGCCATTACTGTTTAATATCTGCTCTATTTCTAACAAACGCTGCTCTGTCATGCTATAATCCCCATCTTTTAGCTCATACACACGCCCGAGCGCCGCATATTTGCTTACGCTCATTTTATGGTATGGCAACAGATTTACACCTTTAAAATTTTCTTGTCTTTTAAAAGGCAGCAAAAAATCGACCATTTTACTGATATTGTCCGTGCAGTCATTAATGCCCTTTATAAGCGGGACTCTAACGCATATCGGGTATTTTCTTCCCATTAACTCCTTGAAGTTTTCCAGTATAACTTCATTGTTGACCCCTGTGTACAAAAAATGCTTTTGCGAATCCATTAGCTTAATATCATACAAAAACAGGTCTGTAAACTGTGCCAATGACAACAACGAGGAAAGCTCTCCATAACCGCAAGTTTCTATTGCTGTGTTAATACCTTCTTGTTTGCAAGCGGAAAGAAGGGCAGTTGCTGCTGTTTCCTGTAGGCTAACTTCCCCGCCGCTTAATGTAACGCCACCACCGGAAAGGTCATAAAATATCCTGTCCTTTGATATTTGTGCTAGCATATCGGGTATGCTTTTGTTTTCCCCAAATATGGCAATGGCAGTTTGTAAGCAAACATTTTGGCAATTTCTACAACCTAGGCAATCGATATTTCTCATTACCTTGTGTGTGCCGTTATCCATTACATGTATGCCTACAGGGCAAACAGGAACACAGTTACCGCAATGCTTGCACATATTTTGCATATACATTACCGCATATTTGCTCTCTACACCTTCCGGATTGGAACACCATTTGCAACGCATTTTGCAACCTTTAAAAAACACAATAGTCCTCACGCCCGGTCCGTCATATGTGTTGTATTTTTGTAAATTAAATATACGTGCTTTGCTTTTTTTGTTTTCCATAGGCTCATACCTTTCCTATACCTTCCCTATTACTGTGCGGCTTATAATTTCGTCTTGCACATCTTTGCACAGCTCCACAAAAAAGGCAGAATAGCCTGCCACCCGCACAACAAGGGAGCGATGTTTTTCCGGGTTCTTTTGAGCATCTAGCAATGTTTCATTGTCAACATAGTTAAACTGTAGCTCGCCTATCCCCAAAATAGAAGCACTGCGTAACAGGGTAATAATACCATTTTCGCCTTCCGGAGTATCTAAAAGCCCGCCTATCAACTTGAAATTATGCACCATGCCAATGTTCATGCTATCGTTTGGCAGTTTTGCTGTACTGTTTATAACGGCTGTTGGCCCTTGCCTATCGTCGCCTTGGCTTGGGCTTATACCATCTGAAAGAGGTTGCCAAGCATTGCGCCCGTTCGCAGAAGCACCAGTTAACTGGCCAAAAGGTGTGTTGTTAGATATGGAAAGAGTGCCGTGGCTTAGTGTAGAGAAAAGGGTTTTGTGTTTACGATGCTCTGTTTCTGTAAAATGCACCAAATCTGCTGCAATATTGTCAGCATAATCATCGTCGTTGCCGTATTTTGGTGCATTAATGCAGTCGGCTTTAATTCGATCGTAGCCTACAAAGTCTGCTTTTAGTGCATCGTTTAACTGCTCGAGGGTGTATTTTTTTTCGTCGAATACAAGTTTTTTGATAGCCGCCATGGAGTCTGTGTATGTAGCAAGACCGGACCATATTACACCGGGGCCAAAGTTATACATAGCACCACCTGCCGAAACATCTTTTGCATTTTCCATGCACCCTTCGTACATAATAGACATTAGGGGCTTTGGAGCCAGTTCCCTATGAACTATTTGGGAGATTACTGTTGCAATATTTGTTAGTTTTGTTACGTACTTTATTTGCTCTTTTACTGCATCATAAAACTGTTCCCATGTTTTGTAGCTATTTAGCTCACCCAGATCAGGGCATACTTTTTTGCCGTACACCAAGGGCACACCACGGTTCAACACCAGTTCTATACAAATAGGCCATTGTGTATAGGCGGTAGAAGTCCATTGATATAAACGACCGGATTTTTGCGGCTCTACACAACCCATTAGACAATAATCTCTGGCATCTTCAATTGATACACCTTTGGAAAGCATCATCTTAATTTGTGTGTCGTCAAAATGACAAGCGGGGAAACCCATGCCAGCACGGATAACTTCTACAATTTTTTTCAGATATTTTTGGGGAGAGCGGTTGTGGATACGTGCAGCTAGAGAAGGTTGGTATATTTTCACATGTCTTACGGCATCCATAAGCAGATAAGTCAGCTCGTTTGTGGCATCACGCCCATCTCTGGTAACGCCGCCAATGCACATATTAACAAACGGCTGGTATCCCGCAAAAAATTTAGAGCCACCTTCGCTGGTAATCCACATCATTTCGGACATTTTTATCAGCATGCAACCAGCAAGATCAAATGCCTCATATTCTGTTAGCTTGCCAGAATCAATATCAGCTTTGTAAAAGGGGTACATATATTGGTCAACACGACCTATAGACATTCCCGTTTGGTTTTCTTCTACCACAAGCAAAGATTCGACTGTCCATACTGCTTGGATTGCTTCCCAAAAAGTTGTTGGTTTGTTTGCGGGGACTTTTGCGTTGACCTCGGCAATAGTTGACAGCTCTCTTTTTCTTTTTGGATCAGTTTCTTTTGCTGCTAGCTCGGCCGCATATCGAGAAAGCCTTTTTGCGTAAATCATCACCCCCTCTGTTGTGTCAACCACAGACTTATAGAAATAAATTTTTTCTATATCCTCGGGGTTGTCATAATCCAGTTTTGCCAAATGCTCCTGTGCTTCTTTTTGTATGTCCAACATACCTTTTTTCATCAGTATCACATCGTAACCGGGGTTAGAGTCCCCTCCCCCGTTTAGAGCGTGATATGAGCAGTCAGAAACATATGCTTCTGCTGACAACTCCCAAACACCTGCCTCTCTGTAGCGATCTTCACAAAACTCGTCCACAGACTTACCTTTCCAAAAGGGGAAAAGTTCTTCTCGCATGATTTTTTTGTCTTCTTCTGATATATGAAAAGGATCTTGAGGGCGGGTTGCTATGGTGTCTATCTCTTTTTCCAGCCAGCGCCAAGCAATATCAGGAGAAAAAGCCCCGGCACGAGGCGCACCGTTAGGCGCCCCAACAATAAGCTCGTTGTCTTGTATAACCAAGGGTGCTGTTTCGCAACAATAACGGAAACATTTAGCCCTAAGCATTATTTTGGGCATTCCCGGGTTTTCTTTTGCTATTTTTGTAATTGCTCTGGCTCGGTAGGTTGTAATAGTTGGTATTTGTTTCAAAAAGTTTTCTTTTAGTGAAATATGACGCTCTGTTGGACCGTTGGGTATATCTTTAAAACCCGTGCTGTTTTCACGTGCGGCCAATTCCTGAACCACACCGTCAGAAATTCTTTTAATAAAGGATTCCCTTTCTTGCATAGACAAACCGGATAGATTTTTTACAGCATCTGTCAATCCGTCTGAAAAACTCATAGCCATAAACTACACCTCCTTATAAATTTTTTAAAGAATATCGGTTTATTATTCGGCACAAATCTTTGTGTGGTGATGTGATAACGACCGAACTATAAACTTCTGCTCCTGTGTTTATGGCGGCAGTTACCCCTGCGGTTACCGCCTCTTTGCAAGCAGTTGTATCGCCTTTTACCACTACAGATATATACCCGGATGCCACATTTTCAAAGCCAACTAGCTCCACAGCGGCAGCTTTTAGCATTGCGTCAACAGACTGCAAAACATACACTATACCAAAAATTTCTACAAACCCCAGTGCCGGTGCCGGATAGTTAGTTTCGTTTTCCCTGTTATCTATGCTATAAATAGCGGCTATATCAAAAACTTCTTTTATTGGGGCAGGCAGTACATTTTTTGCTTTTAACGTACCAATTTCTGCCGCTGCTTTTGCACCTACGTCTACTGCGGTGTTAACGGCAGCCACATCGCCTTCAATCACTATGGCGACCAGTGTAGAGCCTATGTTTTCATATGCGATAAGGGTTACATCTGCCGCTTTTAGCATTTTGTCGGTGGCATACAGTGCAGGCACCATGCCAATTGTTTCTATAAAGCCTAAAGCATTGTTATTTGTTGTGCTTTTCATACAAAACCCTCCAAAAATCGTGAGTGCTGCCCGCATCTCGCTGGGGACTTCATCCCTAGCGGGATGCGGGGTTGAATCCACAATCATGGCAAATACTTATTTATCGTATCTCGCCCTTCTTGGTGTGCTTTATAATAGACCCTTAACTGCCCGTTTGCATCCAGCTCAAAGCGGGATTCCTGCAAAAAACCGTTCACCTCTCCCGTTAAGAGTATTTCATAAATGGCTTTTTTGTTTAGCATTTTATAGTCACCATAGTCGTCCTTTAGAACTTCTATTACGTCCTCTGCACTGGCTTCCTCTACCTGGGTAAAATGCTTTAACACTGCAAAATTAAGCGCTCTTTTCATACTGCACCTCTTTTCTCGATCAGCTTTAGAGGGTTCACGGCAATAAACAAAATGCCAACAGACATTAGCACGGCGGCAACCCATGCAACAAACGGAAGATTCCAGCCTTCTTGCCCAACAAAAACGCCTAGTATTATCCAGCAAAACAAAGGTCCCCAAAAGGAAAATGTGCCGTTACATGCCATCCCCAGGGCTGTTCCACACATTGCATTGCCTTTATACCAAAGGCTAAAAGCGTATAGGGTAAAAAAGCTACTAACAAAAAATATTAACATAGCGTTTGTGCTAGACAAGGCATCTCCTAACAAACTTACAGAAAGCCCCATATCTCCCGCCATTATCGCAAACACCGGAACGAGTATAAAGAGCCCCACAATACCGGACACAGATTGGCGTATTAAAATGCCAACTTCGTAGTCTATCATGGATGTGCCGTAACCTGCCACACAGCCCTCAAAACCCCAACCAACAGCGGCAATAAAAGCGATGAGTATGCCCATCAGCATTTGCGGCGGGGCATCCGGTGCAACGCTTTGCAAACCAATCAAAAAACTGGCAAAAACACAGATAGAGATACCAAAAAGCATCCTCAAATTTAACTTTTGTTTATAAAAGAGCCTTCCCAAAATAGCACCAATGGCAGGACACAGTGCTGCAATGGGTATAACGATAGAACCTGCCAACTGTAACCCGACAATATACGCTGTGCTAGAGATTGGCCCACCCACAAGTGCCGCAAGCACCATCATACGCCCGGGTTTAGAGTTAACGCTTTTAAAAAAATCTCTTAACTTACCTCTGGCACCTGCAATACCGGCTCCCCAAACTGCACTTAATGTATAGTTAAGGGAGCTACCCAATGCTCCTATAACATACACAATAGTGAACATTGTGAGTCCTGCCAGGTTTGGGCCATACCAGTCTTCCCATATCCCAACAGACATAGCCAAAGTTATAAAGGCAGTATATAACCCATAGCTAATCCCCGATAGCGTGGCGAGGAAAACCCCTTTCCTAAAAAACCTTGATGCCATTTGTTGCTTTGCACTAATTGCCGAAGCCGAAACTTGCTCCATTGATAAATCACCTCCTAATGATTTTTCAAATAAACACAGCACTTTTGCTAATGGTTATCCATCTCAAAAGCAATAAAAGTGCCATACCAAGGAAAGCAAATTAACTTTTTGGAATCTAAAAAAGTTAATTTGCTATATGCGTCATACCATTATACAGCATACCCTTATATGGAATGTCAACATCAAGATTTTCTACTTGTATAGGAATATTTTAACATGTTTTGGGTTAATTTCAAAATTATTTTTGTATAGCAGTTCCGTTTTAAATTAGCCCTTTAAATTCACACTAAAACTGCTGAATTTAGGAAGCTATTCCACTTAATTTTACTTTAAAAAGGGCTAGAATTAAGCGGAATAGTTATAGTTAGAAGTGTTTAACATATTACCCTTTAGGGTAGTGTTTTGTAAAAGTTTAGAATCATCGGTTCAGAATGCACCGCAAATGACGGTGGAGCTTTTGTCATTTGCGATTCACCTCACCGGTTTAAATTTCTATTTTATAGCAAACGTCTTTTCAATCTGTGAATGATATCAGTCATAACGCCCTTACGCCCTCTGGCGACGGGCTTCCCTCTGCATCCACGGTTTCAAAGTACGTTTGCTATAAAGTCTTTTAAATTCAAAAAATATTGACGAGACAATATTCACGAAAAAAATCACACGGTTTTAGGTTTGTGTGCAATAACATGCTGCACAGAACCAAAGATAGAACACGTGTTATCAAGTGTTAACGATTTTCTAACAATAATCAACTTATTTAGAAGTCGGTCAAGCTAAGAATACGGTTAATGTTAAACTCAACATCAAAGAGAGCATGAAAATCTGGTGCTATATGTGGCAATTCGCCTATCCGCATTTGTTCAGGATTTAGCAATACATTGATTGACCAAAAATCGCCCGTAAAAGCCATGATAAAGTTTGCACCGTCAAGGTTTGTATTGAATTTTTGCGTTATTTCTGTGGCAACTATTGCGGCAACCTCGGTAATATCGGGAAAGGGCTCAGTAGCTGGCAGGGTGCCTCCTCCTTCGATATGATTTCTTATATTCTCACTTCTTTGGGCTTGCAGTTCGTTTATTGTGATGTTAATAGCATTTGTAACGCTGTTGAATACAGGTACATAAACTTCCCGCTCTGGAAACACCGTTCTTATTGCGGTAAGGTTGATTACTGTAATGTTAGCCCCGTTTACATAAATTTCCTGTTTGCGAAAATTTGTATTCAGTGCGGTAATGTCGCCTGTAATGCGGTTGATGTTAAGCGTGGCGATTGTGTTCGTTTGTGGAGTAGCATTGATACGCCTTATCATTGGATTAGTTATTTCAACTCGCCAAATTTCAGATGTGTTGTTAATGTCAAGTCTTGTATCAAAATAAACTGGCTGTGTTCGCAGATCAAGCCCTAATTCTTCGGTTAGCCATGTTTCTGCAAGGTTTATAACGGCGTTTTGTCTGGCATCTAGTTCGGCTGTGAAGGCTTCTTGCCCAGCATTGTTTTGACTGGAATCTCTTTCGGATGCAAATAAAGGGTTGTCGGCTTGCCTAACTGCCAACAACAGAAAAAGCACAACAATAAGAATGCCTATAAGAATTACAAAAGCCACAGTTAAAGGCTCTGTAAAGGGGCTTTTTTTCTCGTCTTTCATAAAGTTTAATCTCCTATTATCTGCTGAAATTGGCAAAAGATGTCAAACCTGGCGGACTTATGTGTCGCCCATGCCCACCGAAGAAGCGAAAACGACGGTCGAGCTGCTACAAAACAATAGCATTTCGCAGAGTTCCGCCTTGACCCACCAGCTAAAGCTGGTGGGATTGCGGCTAGTATTCTTTCAAATTTTAGATTTCAAAATTTTATCGACACTTTCCTTTACAACCTCTTCCACAAGAAATTTTTCCACATAGTCTACTGCTCCAAGCTCAAACCCTTTTTTTATACTTTCCGTTGTGTCGTCGCCCGACAAAAATATCACAGGAATATTTTTTGTTGTATCTTCCTCTTTCAAAATTTTGATTACATCAAAGCCTGTCATTTCCGGCATTATAATATCCAGTAGTATTATATCGGGGATATGTTTTTGTGCAGATGCCAACCCCTTTGCACCGGTTTTCGCTATTATTATATCATAATCGGAGCCCAACAAAGCCCCTATAGTTTTGAGTATTAGTGGGTTATCGTCGATTATCAAAACACGCGGTTTGTTTTCTGTTGTGCTTGTAGCCATTATTTTCTATACCTCCAGAGTTTTTCTGAGTTTTTCCAAAGTTTCCAGTGCAAGCTCAAATTCCATATCTTCTATTTGCTCTATTAGCGTGCCGGTTTCCGGAATTTCTTTTAGCTCTTCACATAATTTGAGAGCGTCTAACCTTTCATCTTCCAAAAGAGGGGTAAGCCTATCAAATGTGTCCTTTGCTTTAATAACATCTAAAGAAACACGAGCAAGCTCTGTATCAACATTATCCGATATATCGCCGTATTTGGCACGAATCTTATCAAAAACGTTATTTAGTTCCACTTCCAGATCATCTACAGCATCTTGTGACGCTGTTTCTTTAATAGAAGCGGTCTCTACTATCGCTGCGAGTTCCACAAGTTTTGTTTCGTCTATCAAAAGTGAGGCAAGACCCTTTAGTGTGTGTGTCAAAAAGTGTGCAGTTTTAAAGTCCTCCGCAGCAATGGCATCACGTATCTCAAAAATAACGTTCTTTTGGCTACGCCCAAAATCTCTATAAACCATATCATAGATTGCGGAGTTTTTCACGTAGTTGTTAAAACTTTTGTTATTTACAATTTCATCAGAAACGTGCGAACGTGCTGCTTCCAAAACTTCTGGAGATTGCTTGTCGCGTATCAGCTTGTTCAATATGCTGTTTAACTGGCGGGTATCTATAGGTTTAGATATAAAATCGTCAAACCCATTTTTAAGGAAAAGCTCCACCTGCCCTGTCAAAGCATTTGCGGTTAAAGCCACAATAGGTGCGGTATAACCCATATCACGCAAATGTTTTACAGTTTCGATTCCATCCATCTGCGGCATCATATGATCCATAAACACAACATCGTATTGGTTTCCTTTTTTGATTTTATCTATTGCAGCCATACCGCTATCCGCTGAATCAATTTGCAGTTCATAGGGCATCATAAGCCCTTTTGCAACATAGATATTCATATCCACATCGTCTACTATCAAAACCTTTCCATAGGGCATAGGTTCGTATGTAATCCTGGAGAGTTTTGTCTGCATACGTTTACCAAGATGCAGCTTGTTCAGATTCTCTATTGCCTCTTTGCCCACCTGTTCGGAGTCAACCTTTTTTTGGGGAAGGCGAATAGTGAAAGTAGAACCCTTTCCAAGCTCACTTTCTACAGAAATTGTGCCGCCCATCAGCTCAACCATATTTTTGGTAATGCTCATGCCAAGCCCTGTGCCTTCAATGTATCGGTTAGCCTTCGGATTGAAGCGAGAATATGTTTCAAAAAGTACATCTATCTGATCTTTTGACATACCTTGCCCCGTATCACTTACAACGATAACCAAAATAACCTCGTCTGGGCTTCCTGTTTCTTCTGCACCCACAGACATTTCCACAACTCCGTCATGAGTATATTTGAACCCGTTGGAAAGCACGTTGTTTATAATTTGTTTAATACGGAGTTCATCGCCTAACATATATACCGGTGTTGTTTCTTCTAGAGATACTTTAAACTCTATCGGCTTGCTTTCTATACGCATCATATTCAAAACTACCGTATCGTGAACCAGGCTAATAATCTCATATTTTTCTGTAGATATTTCCATCTTGCCGGCTTCTATTTTGGATAAGTCCAAAATATCGTTTATGATACCTATCAGCATATCTCCCGATACGTAAATTTTTTCAAACGCTTCTTTTAAATCGGCATCCATTACAGTTTTCTGTAATTGTATTTCGGTAATCCCCAAAATAGCGTTCATTGGGGTACGTATTTCGTGGCTCATGCTGGCAAGAAACTGGCTTTTGGCCAAGTTGTTTTCCTCTGCTATCTCCAGCTTTCGCGAATCTTCTATCATTTTTTTGCGTATACGTATATCGCTAATATATGCAGCCACAACAAAATCGTCTTTATAAACAAGTCTAACATAGTTTATTTCACAAGGGATAAGTGTGGCACTTTCGAGTATCCGTAAAGAGGCTTCGACTTTTGAACTACCTTTTTCCAGTGCAATATTAAAATGTCTTCTGATTGCACAAGTCCTTCCGTGTGCAACACATCTGTCTTTCGACTCTACACATTCAGAGCAACGAGATATGGTTTCAAAGCTATGTATACACATTTTCTTTTCGGGCATTTCAAAAAGGCTGACTGCTTCCATGTTACAGTCTATTGCATTGAAATCTTTGTCGATAAGGAAACAGGCAATAGGGGTAGAATCCAGCATAAGCTCGACGCGTTCGTTTGCTTCTTTTACTTGTCTTTGACTTTCTATAATTTCTCGCATGTCTGTGGCATAGGAAATGAGAGCCCGGCTTTCACGGAATCGCACACTAACACACAAAATCTCGCAAGGCACGGGATTTAAATTTATATCTTGATGTATTAAATCGAATTTGTGCGAACCTTGTTTTACGGCTAGTTGCGTATTTTTTAATATATATTCACGGGAAGGTGTACCACAAGGTTGAAGTTCCGGTGTAAAAAAATCCCTTGAAAAATCCATTAAAAGTTTATCTTTGTCCATTACTCCAAACATTTCCATAAAGCTCTTATTTAAGTCTTGAATTTGAAGGGTTCCCTCATGAAATGTCCAAAAAGACATTGCCAAAGGAGCATAATCAAAAACAACCGCCGCACGCTCACTCGCAATGCTCAGTTGGGATAGTGCCTGCACTTCCCTTTTTTTGGATTCGACCATTGTGTCTATCAATGTGTTTATTGCTACAGCCGTTTTGCTATAAGCACCCTGAAAAGGCTCTGTGTTTATGCGGACAGATGTGTTGTTGTTTTTTAGTTCGGTAGAAGTTTGGTCGATTTCGTTTACAAGGGTTGTAAACACCTTTGTTAACTTTGCAAACATATTTGATATTTCGTTGTTGCCGTCAAGCTCCCAATCTTCTTCAAAAGCCCCTTGTTCAACAAGTGCTATATGTTTTCCCAGATCTTGTACGTTTTGTTTGTAGGATTTCACAAGAATTGTGGCTGTAACAACAGCAAACAACAAAAAAGCAAGCGTCATGATAGCAGAGATGGTAATGTTTGATTCAACAGTGCTGTAAATCAAATCAAGAGTATTTTCTCTTTCATAGACAGATAACATGCGCAATTCTTGCAGTGTATCATATACTTCTTCAGAAAAAGGCACTACATTTGTGTCGTCGTAGCTGTGGTCGCCAGCCAAAAAGAACCTTCCTGAAATAATGTCGTATACTCTGTGTATCCCTTCGAGAGAGTGTGCCATAAGTTCCGTATGCATACAGAACTCCCGATGAGGGTCCATCCTCGGGTCTTCATGAACCAATACATGATAAGAACGAACCAAATCTTCAATATGGTAAAGGAGTTCTGTAAGCTCCCTTTCGTATCCTAATCTGACATGTTCAGATGTTACCTCACGCCACTGAGGGTTCATCATGGTTGCTCTGGCAAGCCGCCTAAACGCCATAAAATCGCGTTGAATGTATAATATGTAATTTGATCTTGCCACCACATACTCAATGTTGTGCCTATGAAGAGTATTAATGTGCGATGTGGTGTAATTGGCTTGAATTATAGCCAAGCCAAATATAATTATAATTGGAACGAATGAAATAATTAACCTGGTTGCAATTGTCATGTTTCTAATTTTTTTCATCATAGTGGTGTCCTCATCAATTTTCATCCCTTAGCAACAGTATAATCACTATATATTCTACACCCTATAACAATTTTTGTCAAATAATATTTAAACTTTCTATGGCAGTTTTATTACTTTCACTACTTTTACTACTTTATACTACTTTTTTACTAATGGTCGCCCATGTTACAAGCAAAAAAAGCGATAAAATACTTGACAACTTTTAAAATGAAATATATACTAAACTACGTGTTAAATTTCCATAATCTCGTTTATCAATACCCGAAAGAACAAGGAGCATACATGACTCGTAATAAAAAACTGGTTATAAACGCCGATGATTTTGGTTACACCCCCGGCGTAACCTACGGCATAATTGAAGCATACAAAAATGGTATCGTATCATCCACTACAGCTTTAACGGTTAGCAATCACTTTTTTTCCGCTATGGAAGCAGCACAAAAACTTTGCCCTATGTTGCCGATTGGGCTTCATTTAACACTTACACTAAACGGAGCCAAACCCATTTTGCCAAAAGAACAAGTGCCGTCGTTAGTAGACGCTGACGGATTTTTTTTGAAATTGGACGTGTTTGAGCAAAAAGTTTCGGATGTTTCAACGGATGAAATTTATATGGAGTGGGAAGCACAATTTTCAAGGTTCCTTGAAAGTGGTCAAGAACCGTCCCATTTAGACTCCCACCATTATGTTCACAGCAAAAATCAAAAAATACTGGAAGTGGCACTAAGATTGGCGAAAAACCATGACCTTCCCTTGCGGGCGGTGCCGTCAAATGAGGGAAATTCACATTTGCTACAATATTATAATGGCACAAAAACCACCGATGAGCTATTGCCGCAATTTTATGGGGCAGGTGCTAACTTTGAAAATCTAAAAGAAATGATCGACTATATTTGCGAAAGTCAAAATCACTTTTTTGAGATAAATGTTCATCCGGCATTTTTAGACGCACCCCTTCAAGAATACTCAAGCTATTCTCAAGAGAGAGTAGAAGAGCTAAAAATCCTAACATCTGAACAGGCAAAAAGACTGCTCGAAAAACCAGGGTTGGTTTTGACGGACTTTGGGCATAGGGAGCTATAGTGGGTGTGGTTAAAGGCATTGCATAGCTACAGAAATAAGCTAAAGTAGCTATGCAATGATGGGCATTGCATAGCTTCAGGAATACTCTAAAGTAGCTATGCAATGCCCTATGTTTTACTTTTTAAGTTTAAACTCTGCAACGGTAGTTCTAAAAACGTCTGTTTGGGCGTTTAGCTCTTGAGCAACACTTGCACTCTCTTGGGTTGTGGCAGCATTCGAATGTGTCACTTGCGCTATTTGAGAGATACTTTTGCTAATGTTGTTTATGCTTCCTACCTGTTCTGCACTGGCTAAAGATACAGCTTCCACACGTTCAGACATGTGGTTTATCTGCTCCACTATCTGCTCCAGAGCTTTGGCGGTTTTTTGTGCGATAGAGCTGCTTGCATCTGTTGTTTCTATGGATGTTTCTATTAACGCTGTAGTTTCGGATGCGGCGTTTTTGCTACGCAAAGCAAGTGCACGGACTTCTTCTGCTACAACAGCGAAGCCACGCCCATGCTCCCCGGCACGGGCAGCCTCTACAGCAGCGTTCAGAGCCAGCAGATTGGTTTGGAACGCTATATCGTCTATAACCTTTATTATTTTTGCAATGTTTTCGCTTGCTGCGTTCATCTCTTCCATAGATTGCAACATTGCCCGCATTTCTTCGTTGCCTGTGTCTGCACTCTTTTTTGCTTGCTGTGCCAGTTGGTTAGTGGCTTGTGCGTTATCTGCCGTAGCGTTAACTTGGGTAAGCATGGTTTTAACAAATTGGTTAAGTTGCTCAACGGCGGAGTTTTGCTCAACACTGCCTTGAGCAAGCCCCATATTGGTTTCGGACATGTGGCTCACACCCACGGCAATTTGCTCGGCAGAAGTATCTATCTCTTCTATGATTTGGTTAAGATTGTTGTTTATGCTGTTTATGGCAGTCTTGATTTCTGAAAAATCTCCCAAATACTCTCTCACTATTCCTACTGTTAAATCCTTTTTGGACATTGCTCCCAAAGTTTTGCTTATTTCGCCGATATAACTGTTCAAAAAAGAAACGGTGCTGTTTATGGCATCTTTTATGGTTTCAAATTCGCCTTCGTAACTGCCTGTTACAAAAACGCTCAGGTTTCCTTGGCTTATTTCACCCAATACTCTGGCACTTTCGTTAAGGGGTTTAGTGAACGCTTCCAACACGCTGTTTAACCCACCAAGCAAAGTAGCCCAGTCGCCTTGGTGACGGCTTGCATCTACCCTAAAAGAAAGATTGCCCTGCTGACCATGAGCAATAATTGTGGCTATATCTGCCTTTATGCCCACCAGTTCATTTTTCATTTTGTTTGCCGTATCATTAAAGATGGCACTGTCTCCTGTCAATGGCCTTAACGTGGCGTTAAAATTCCCGTCTGCATACTCTTTAAAGATATCCAAAAGCCCGAAAGTGTCGTCTACCAAAATATCCAAGGATTTGTTTATAGCATTCACAGTTGTTAAATAGTCTCCGGAATACTTGTTTGTTGGTAGCCGCATGTACAGATTGCCTGCCAGTGCCTCTTGCTCTATGTGGTTTAGATCTTGCAGCAATTCCACAAGGGGATCAATCATATCCATTATTGTGTTAGAAAGACGGCTCATCTCATCTGTTTTGTTGTTGCGCAAGTATACGTCAAAATCTCCCTTGGCAATTTTAATCGCCTCTTTGGAAAGATGGTTTATTGGTTTTAGGACACTGCGAATAGAAACAACGGAAAGAACCAAACCCAACGTCAAAACAGAACCTACCAACGCCAAAAAAGCCGTTTGCCAAAAAGCAGTAGATGCCTCTAAATCTGCAAGGAGAACGTCTATTCTGGAAGAGGAAGCCTCTACCATCATTTCGATATGATCACTCAACTCGTAACCCACCTGGGTAAGCCTCAACAACTCACCCGCATTTCGCAAGGCGGGGATCCCCTCCAAAACGTATGCTGTGAGTCTTTGCCCCAAAGCCACGTATTCATCAAAGAGTTCTATAAATGTGTACATGTTTTGAGCAAATGCGTCAAATTCTTCCGGAGAAAGGGATGCGTCGTTATGTAGATTCTCCCACCATTCTTCTACAAGGACATCCTTTGCCTGTGTGCTTTGTTCTGAAGCGTTAAGCACATGCTGTATGTACCCCTCTACTGTAACACCGCCCAAAAGTACCGCCCTAAACCCATTGTGTACATCTGATACATGCGTTTCCATCTGATAAACTTTGGTTATCCTGGTGAGGCCACCATATATTAAGTTGTAAAACTGGTCGCCGGAGTTGTCCAATACAACAAAGGCACTAATCCCCAACACTACAGACAGTACAACTATTACACCAAAGGAAACCACCAACTTCCCTTTTATACTACTTAAAATTTTGCTTAAAATTGACATTTAAGGCCCTCCCAGGCATATATCGAATGCTATTTTGTGCCATACGTATACCATTATATACCCCCCCCCCCC
>JGI24700J35501_10930854_pt1 | contig 28374 bp, 27 predicted proteins | sample TergutTh196P1_FD_35501 | JGI IMG/M metagenome (IMG submission 35501)
GAGGGCTTATATCTTATGAGATAGGCAAAAAAATAGGTGTCCCCGCCTATATTGTCGATCCGGTTGTAGTGGACGAGTTCGCAGATATTTCCCGCATTAGCGGCCACCCACTACTAACGCGAATCTCCATCTTTCACGCTCTTAACCAAAGAGCCATGGCACACCAATTTTGTACAGAACAGGGGCTACAGTATGAAAATACAAATTTGGTAGTTGTGCATATGGGAGGCGGTATATCTGTAGGCATCCACAACCAAGGCAGGGTAATAGACGCAAACAATGCACTGGATGGAGATGGGCCCTTTACTCCGGAGCGTAGTGGCGGGCTGCCTGCCGGGGAGTTGGTAAAACTTTGCTTTTCCGGCGAACATACATTGCCCGATATTAAAAAAATGCTAAAAGGCAAAGGTGGAATGTCTGCTTATTTTGACACAAACGACATGAGAGAAATAAGCGAAAGAGCAAAAAAAGAACCCAAGGTAAAACTTGTGCTGGACGCTTTTGTTTACCAAATAGCAAAAGAGATAGGTGCTATGGCAACAGCGGTAAACGGAAAGGTAGACGGTATAATTTTGACCGGAGGTATAGCGTACGACTCTCACATAGTGGAAGAAATAACAAAGAGAGTGTCATTTATTTCCCGGGTACAGGCTTATCCGGGCGAAAATGAGCTTATGGCTCTTGCGGGGGGAGCTTTAAGAGTTCTTACAGGAAAAGAAAAAGCCAAAATATACGAGTGAAAGGAAAAATAGATATGGAAAAGTTTGATAAATTTGCCTATATGGACAAATATGGTTACGAGCAGCTAAACTATTTTTACGACAAAAACACCGGACTGAAAGCTATAACATGCATACACAATACTGTTTTGGGTCCTGCTCTTGGTGGCAGCCGTTTTTGGAACTATGCAAACGAAGACGAAGCAACATATGATGCAATGCGTTTGGCCAGGGGAATGACATACAAAAGCTCCCTGGCAGGCTTAGCTCTTGGTGGTGGTAAAACCGTTATATGGGGCGACTACAATATTCTAAAAAAAGACCCGGTAAGAAGGGAAGCGTTTTGGCGTGCTTTCGGCAGATACCTCGAAGGCATGAATGGTCGCTACATAACAGCAGAGGATGTTGGAACAAGCACACAGGACATGGTTTACATCAACATGGAAACAAACCACGTTGTTGGGCTACCCGGCCGCTCCGGCGATCCATCACCCTACACTGCATTAGGGGTTTACAACTCTATGCTAGCTTGCTGTAAGCACTTATACGGCAAAAAATCTGTAGAAGGCAAAACAGTTGCAGTGCAGGGGCTTGGCAACGTTGGTTACTATTTGTGCAAGCATTTAAAAGAAGGCGGTGCAAACCTAATAGTAACCGATATACACAAAGACAGAGTGCAAAGAGTTGTAGACGAGTTTGGTGCAAAAGCTATTGCTCCGGATGAGATATATTCTGTGGAATGTGACATATATGCTCCTTGTGCGATGGGTGCCACAATAAACGACGAAACAATACCTAAGCTAAAGTGTAGCATTGTTTGTGGTGGTGCAAACAACGTTTTAAGAGAAGCAAAGATACACGGCAAGGCGTTGAGTGAAAAAAGCATAATTTACGCACCGGACTACCTCGCAAACGCAGGTGGAGTTATAAACGTATCGTTTGAAAAGCTAGACGGAGGCTACAACGAGGAAGCATCCCTTAGAGACATCAATTATATATATGACCGTATGCTAGACATATTGGACAAGTCTAAAGATACCGGCGAGCTTACGTATCAGATAGCTGACAAACTGGCAGAAGCAAGGATAGAAGCCGTTATGCGTATAAACAGTATTTTTACACACAAAAAATATCCATCACAATAGACAAGAGAAAATAGGCAGCATGGAGGTAAGCAAATGTTGGAAGTTATAAGTTTAGGCTTAGACAGGGTATACTATGTGGAAGTAATAATTATCCGGATAGCAATAATACTTTGCGATATGATTGGTGTTGCAGTCCTTATGGCAACTGTTTTTCGCAGTATTGTAAATTATATACACAAAGATCGTCATGTAAAGCTAATGTTGGCTCAAGGGATTGCCTTGGCACTTGAGTTTAAACTGGCGGGAGAAGTTTTGCGAACAGTAACTGTCCGAGATTGGAACGAGCTTGTTATTTTGGGTACAATCATAGCCCTCCGTGCCGCCATAACCCTGCTTATACATTTTGAAATAAAGGCAGAAAAATCCGAGCAAAAAAGCTCCGGAGAAAAAATCGAAATAGAGGAAGAAAACAAACTTCCTTTGGATTAAGAATGGACTAAAAATTGTAACATTCATTACCATTATTTAAGGAGGACAAATTGAAAGCTACATATTCTGCGTCCGGTCAAACTCTTATTTTTGAGGAAAACTTGTGCAAGGGTTGCGATTTGTGTGCCCATGTATGCCCAAAGAAAATTTTGACACTGGACAAAAGCCGCGTTAACGCAAAAGGCTACAACCCCATGACATGCTTCGATATAGACAAGTGTATCGCCTGTGGCATGTGCGGGATAATGTGTCCCGACTCTGTAATAACAGTGTTAAAGGAGGAAAAAGCCGTATGAGTAAAAAAGTTTTAATGAAAGGTAACGAGGCAATGTGCCTTGCTGCAATAATGGCAGGCTGTAAAGCCTATTTTGGTTATCCGATAACTCCGCAAAATGAAATACCGGAGTATATGTCACAGCATATGGAAGAAAGCGGTGGCGTGTTTATACAAGCCGAATCAGAAATAGCGGCAATAAATATGGTATATGGTGCCGCAGCCGGCGGAGTGCGTGCAATGACAAGTTCATCATCCCCGGGGATTGCTCTAAAACAAGAGGGTATATCCTACCTAGTGGGTTCAGATTTGCCCTGTGTTATTGTTAGCGTATCTCGTGGTGGACCGGGGCTTGGTGGTATCTTGCCTAGCCAAGCTGACTATTTTCAGTCTACCCGCGGGGGCGGCAATGGCGATTACTATATACCGGTATATGCCCCAAGCTCTGTGCAGGAGTCCGTGGATCTTACCATAAAATCCTTTGAAATAGCGGACAAATACCGCACCCCCGTTATGGTTTTGGTAGACGGCCTGTTGGGCCAAATGATGGAACCGGTAGAGATAAAAGACTACAAACCCACACTAATAGAAAAACCTTGGGCAACAAACGGGGACAGTGGCAGAAGAAAACGTAACATCGTAAACTCTCTCAGCCTAAACGCAGAAGGGTTGGAAGAAACCAATCTGCGTCGCTTTGAAAAATATAAAGAAATACTAAAAACTGAAGAAATGGTAGAAAACCATGTAAAAGACGGAGACGAAATGGCGATTGTGGCATACGGTACCCCCTCTCGTATTGTTTTGAATGCAATAGATATTTTGGCAGAGCAGGGGATAAAAGCAGGGCTAATCCGCCCGGTAACCTTATGGCCTTTCCCATACAGCACATTTGCGAATCTCCCAAGCTCTGTAAAAAACATCCTTGTTTGTGAGCTTTCTATGGGTCAAATGATAGAAGACGTTAGACAAGGAGTGCAGGGCAAACACCCAATACATTTTTATGGCCGTACCGGTGGCGTAATATTCTCTCCTGAAGAAATAGCAAAAAAAGCCGCCGAAGTAGCAAAGGGAGGTGCCTAAATGTCAAAAGTAGTGTACGAAAAAAGCAGGGGATTGACAGATGTCCCCATGTTTTACTGCCCCGGATGTACCCACGGTATTATCCACAAACTAGTTGCTGAAACATTGGTAGAGCTAGATGTTTTAGAAAAAACAATAGCTATTGCCCCCGTTGGTTGCTCTGTTTTGGCATACGAATATTTTAATTGCGACTGTATACAGGCATCTCACGGCAGAGCCCCGGCAGTGGCTTCCGGGTTAAAACGCACCAATCCGGACAAAATTGTATTTACATACCAAGGAGATGGAGATTTAGCCGCCATCGGCACATCGGAAATTGTTCATTCTGCCCATAGGGGGGACAATGTTACCGTTATATTTGTAAACAACGCAATTTATGGTATGACAGGGGGGCAAATGGCTCCAACTACCCTAACAGACATGAAAACAAGTACAAGCCCATTTGGTCGCGGCACAGCAAGTTCGGGTATACCAATAAAAGTTAGCGAAATGCTTTCCCAACTGCCTAGCGTTGCATATATAGAAAGAGTGTCTACCCACGATGTAGCTCACGTTCGTGCTGCAAAAAAGGCAATAAAAAAGGCTTTTACTTATCAAATGGAAGGCCGTGGCTTTACAATGGTTGAACTACTGTCCAGTTGTAATATTGGATACGGTGTAAGCCCTGTAGAATCCTTGAGCTTTATAAAAGATGCTATGATACCATACTACCCTCTGGGAATTTATAAGGATGTGAGCTAATGACAACGAAAATTATATTTTCTGGTTTTGGTGGTCAAGGGATACTAACCCTTGGTCAAATTGTGGCTACCATTGCAATGAAAAAAGGCCACCACGTAACATGGATGCCTTCCTATGGTGCTGAAATGCGGGGCGGTACTGCCAACTGTGCCGTTGTTATATCCGACAAGCTAATCGGCAGCCCGCTAGTTGACACAAACATAGACGCTTTGTGTGCAATGAACGATGCTTCTGTAACAAAGTTTTTGAGCAAAGTAAAACCAGGGGGCAACGCTTTTATCAACTCCTCTATCGTTACCGAATCCCCAAAAAGAGATGATATAACAATAAGGGAGATAGACGCAACAAATATCGCCACAAAAGTGGGTAACCCAAAAGTTGCCAATATGGTAATGCTCTCCGGCTTTTTAAAAGACACAGACCTATTTACCATGGAGGATATAGAAGGGGCGTTGCACGATACTTTCGGGCAAAAATACCCAAAACTTATTCCTCTTAATATAGAGGCAATAAAAGCGGGGGCATAAGTATAGGGGTTATTTATACAACAGACTTTCATAGACTCCCACAGAAATCGCACGATTTTTGTGGGAGTCTGATTTAGGATGAAAGTCTAACCGAGGAGGAATTTTTATTAATGAAAGAAATTTCAATAGACGGCATCAGCCTAACCCTTGAAGATGTTGTAAACGTTTCAAGAAATGGTTACCGAGTGTCCCTATCAGAAAATGCAAAAACAAAAGTGTCACACTCTCGAGATTATGTGGAAAAGCTGTTACAAAATGAGGGAGTGGTATATGGCATAACCACAGGTTTTGGTTCATTGCAAGACACCGTAATAAATAAAAAAGATGTTCAGGAACTGCAAAAAAACTTGATTGTTAGCCATGCTTGCAGTGTTGGCAATCATTTACCCAAAGACGTAGTGCGTGCTATGATTTTGTTGCGAGCAAACTCTTTGGCGACAGGATATTCCGGCATTAGATTAGAAACTTTGCAGAGATTGTTGGATATGTTAAACAACGGAGTTGTGCCTGCTGTTCCCCAAAAGGGTTCGTTGGGTGCCAGTGGCGATCTTTCGCCTCTTAGCCATATGGTGCTACCCCTTATCGGCTTGGGAGAGGCTTATTATGATGGGCAGCTAATGAGTGGGGAAGAAGCCATGGCTTCTGCCGGCATATCACCTATCACACTGGAAGCAAAAGAAGGTCTTGCCCTTAACAATGGCACCCAGGCAATGACAGCGATAGGTGCGCTTAACCTATACGATAGCATAAACTTGATAAAACTGGCAGATATTAGTGCATCTCTCACAATGGAAGCACTGCGGGGAGTCAAAAACGCCTTTGACCCTGCACTGCACAAACTGCGTCCGCACCCGGGACAAATAAACACTGCCGCCAATTTGCTGCAAATCTTGCAAGGCAGTGAACGTGTTGTGGAGCAAAACACTCGCAACAACGTAAAAGGCAGACCCCATGTGCAGGATGCCTACAGCCTACGCTGTGTACCGCAAATTCATGGAGCAAGCAGAGATGCCATTAGCTACGCTCTTGATAAAGTTAATATAGAAATAAATTCAGTTACAGACAACCCCATTATCTTCCCTGATATGGATACAGCTATAAGCGGCGGCAATTTCCATGGACAGCCCATGGCATTTGCTTTTGATTTTTTGGGTATAGCTTTGTCTGAAATTGCAAACGTATCCGAAAGGCGTATAGAACGCTTGGTAAACCCGGACCTTAGCGATGGGTTGTCGGCATTTTTAACAAAAGATGCCGGGTTGCGTAGTGGTTTTATGATTCCTCAATACACCGCTGCAAGTTTAGTGTCCGAAAACAAAATACTTGCCCACCCCGCTAGCGTAGACAGCATACCATCTTGTGCAAACCAAGAGGATCATGTGAGCATGGGTACAACGGCAGCAAGGAAATCAAGAGAAATTTATTACAACACAAGTCAAGTGCTTGCAATAGAATTATTTACCGCTGTACAGGCTGTAGATTTACGCAAAGATGACAACGGCAAAACCCTAGGCAAGGGGACAAAAGCCGCATACGACTGCATACGTAACGTAGTACCTATTGTAGAGGAAGATAGGGAATTATACAGAGATTTTGAAAAAATAGCTGACCTTATAGACAAAAACAAAATAGTAGAAACTGTGCAAAGAGCCGTAGGGGTTTTGAAATAGTTTGAGTCTTATACGATTATGTGATCAATAAGAAAAAAATTTTAAAAAACTTAAAAAAAACCTAAAAAAAACCTTGAAAAAAACCGATAAAAAATATATAATTGTTATAACCAAAATTATTGTAATTATTAAAGGTACAAAAGCAAACGACTTAACTTAAAAATCGGCAAGGAATTTTTAAGTTAAGTGCCAAATTATGGTTAGCTGATTAACACTCAATCCCAAAAATTAGTTTTTTGATTAGTTTTTTGGTGAAAATTGAGCTAATCGGCTGCATACACGGAGGTAGACAAATGTTTACGAATCAAATGAGATTTACAGGGTTTTCTGGTGTTGATACAGAAAGCATGGTAAGACAGATAATGAACGCAGAAAGCATGAGGTTGCACCGCTTTCAGCGAAATAGGCAAATGGCAGTTTGGCGGCAAGAGGATTATAGAGGTGTAAGGGCTTCTTTGCAATACTTCCAAAGCAGATTTTTGGATCTTACACAAACCGGTCCGGACTCTATGAGCCTACGTCTTTCGCAAGTTATGTTAGCTAACAGGGTAAACGTTTCAGGAACAGGCGATGCTACCGGTCTTAATGTATCTGTTGCTGCCCACGCACCCCAGGGTACATTCAACGTAACTGTAGAAAGTGCGTTAAGAGCCGGAAGTGTTGCAGGTCACAGGCTAAACAGTACTATAGTAAGCCCTTCCGAATTCAATCTTGACGCTATTACCAGTCGTAACGTTCCAACCACCATACGTGTTGGTCTTAACGACCATCCCGATGATCGATATGCACAAACAATAGATTTAGCTGCAATTGCCAGGCGGGTTATTGATGCCGACCCCAACGCCAACGAAGCAAGTTTTATAGATGAACTTCAATCGGAGCTAAATTCTATATTTGGCGTAACAAACCAAGGTTTCGGTCGGGTTGTTGTAGGCTTAAATGCGGCTGGGCATGTAATGTTTGACACAGCACTGGCTAGTGATAGAATAACACTAACCAATGAGGCCCCGGGGAGTCTTGCTACCCTTGGTGGCTTAATAACCAGCAACAACACAATAGCATTAAGCACTACCATGGGTACAATGCTTGGTGCCGGCTCATTCCAAGATGGAGTAGCTCAAATAAGTATTAACGGCACTTCAATTGATATACAGGAAAGTTGGACGATACAGCAGACTATGAACGCCATTAACAATAGTGAAGCCGGTGTTAACATGAGCTTTAATGCTGCAACACAATCCTTTTTTATCGTTAATGATAGGGTGGGTGCCGGCAATAACGTAACCTTTGGCAATACAGTTAATGACCAAGCGTTCCAACTAACTTTTCTAGGGAATACTATCCAAAATCTCGACCCCGAACAGGTTGTTTTAGGGCAAAATGCCGAAATTACCGTTACCACTCCAATCGGACAAACATTTTCCTTGGAGCAAAGTGACGGCAACGTTTTCTCCTTTAACGGTCTTGATGTTAACATAACCGGTGCTACCGTTGGGGGGCAGTTCGAGGTTAATGTTGCCAGAGATACAGAGCGAGTGCGAAATATAGTAGAAACCTTTGTGGAACAATACAACGATTTGGTACGCGAGCTTTCTACGCTTCGTCAAACTGCACGCCCCCTTGGTGCAGGCGGTTCTGTGTTTGACCCAAGGCTTACACACGAAGGTGAGGGGCTTACAGACCGAGAAATAGAGCTTTGGGATGAGCAAGCTCGCCAAGGTATGTTACACCGCTCCCGTGAAATCGAAAGAGCTTTGAGTGAAATGCGTGATGCCATCACAGGAGGTATAAATGTAGATGGCAGAATCGTACGCTTGAGCGATTTTGGTATAAATCACGTTCGTGCCAGAAATGAAGAGGAGTATGGCACAGTACTGGTGTTGGAGATAAATGAAGAAAGGTTAGATTATGCCTTTGCCAACTTTTCACCAGAACAAATTCATAGCTTCTTCTCACAGATGGGTAATGAGCTGAACACTTCAATAAACGAAAGCGCAGGGCGTATAGCAAACCACGCAGGGGGTACGGCTCTTACCAATAGCGGCAATGCACTGCAAATGCAAATTCGAGACATGGACAGGCGCATATCCTCCATGGAAGATAGGTTGACACGCCGAGAAGAGCATCTCTTCCTAATGTTTAGCCGTATGGAATCTGCTATTATGCAAGCCAACGCTCAAATGGACTTTTTGTTCATGATGATGGGCGGATAGGTGGTATAAATGACAGACTATAAGGAAACTTTAGAACTGCTTTACCGAAAAAGGGATTTAGTTACAAATATGTTTTTGATAACGCGCTCCCTTAGCTTTACCGGTATAGAAGAAGATGTGGTTAGGTATATAGACCTTATAGAAACTCGCCAAAAAGATATTAAAAAGATAATGGAAATAGAAAAGGAACTTGAGGAGGAACCTCACTCCAGTGTGCTTGCGGCTCCCCCAAAAGAGTTTTCCGAAATGGCTGAACTGCTCGCAGCTGAAATAAAAGAACAGTCTGAGCAGATTATAGATATGGATAACAAAAGCAAACCTGAAATCCAAAAAGCATATGGTATCTTAAAAGGACAAGTAAAAGGTGTTAATGTATCCAAAAATATTAAAAGCATCTATGAAAGAAGTATACCACAAGTGTATAATCGAGTAGACAAAACAAAATAAGAAGGAGGTAATGTAATATGGATGTTAATTCAAGAGAGGCAATTGCGGTATCGGCAGTAATAAGACCTGTTAGACCGGTTAACCAAGAAGCACCGGCAACAGCACAGCCTGAGCAAGTTTCAAGAGTACAACCAAGAGAAGTTGCTGCACCGCCACAAACAGCGGCACGCCCGGCACAACAGCCGACCTCAGCACAGCAGGCACAGCCGAACCCTCAAGATTCCTCTTACCAACGGGCATCTGATATACCGGAAGTAGCAGTTACTGCACTGGAAAATGCAATTAGCTATGCCAACGAACAACTGTTAGGTGTTGGTCGTCATTTGGAATATAGTATACACGAGCCAACAAACACAATAGTGGTGAGAGTTGTAGACACCAACACAAACGAAACAGTTAGAGAAATTCCACCTGAGAGCAGGTTAGATGCAGCTTATCGTATTAGAGAAGCTTCCGGAATAAATGTAGACAATTTTGTCTAAAATACATATGGCGAGCCGGTTTTTGCACAGAATTTTTTATTTAATTTGTATTTATTTTATAAAAAATCAGCAAAAACTAGCTCGCCTTGTACAATATAGTCAAATTTTAATAAAAGGGAGGTTAAAGTGGCAGCAAATAAGAACCCTTACGATAGTTATGCAAACAATAGAATATTTACAGCTTCTAAAGAGGAACTCTCTCTTATGCTTTACGATGGTGCTTTGAAATTTTGTAACCAAGCCATTGCTGCCTTGGAAGCAGATGAAGAACAAAAAGCACTGGACTTAATAGTGCGAGTACAAGATATAATTAGAGAGTTCCAAATGACCCTTGACATGCAATATTCAATTTCTCAGGATTTGACCAATATTTACGAATATATTCACAGAAGGCTTGGTGAGGCACGTCAATCCAAAGAACTAGAAATTTTAGATGAAATGCGAGATCTTATTAGAGGGTTAAGGGATACTTGGAAGGAAGCTATGGTGATCGCAAAGAAAGAACAAACCCAGCCGCCAAAGGCTCAACCGGGGGCTTAAAACAAAAAGAAATGTGAGGTGAGTATAGATATGAAATTTTCATTTGTTGGCAAACCTAACGTTATATCTGAACCATTAAAAGAAAAAACCATGGACAAAATGGCAAGACTTAAAAAATTTTTGCCGGAAGATATAGATATAAAAGTAGCGTACAAAGTTACAAAGTTGGAAAATAAGATAGAAGTAACATTTTTTGCCTTTAAAAGAACAATAAGGGCAGAAGCTAAAGCTAACGATATGTATAGTGCTATAGACGATGTAGTGGAAGTAATAGAAAAACAGCTGCGAAGGCTAAAAAACCGCCTGCAAGACAAACAGAGAAAATCTGCACCAAAAGATGGTGTGCCGGTTACCGGTACAGAGGAAATTACAAATTATGACTCCCCCATAATCGTTACTCGCAAAAACTTTGACATAGAGCAAATGGAAATAGAGGACGCTATTATGGCGTTGGAGCTTTCCGGTCACGGTTTTTATTTGTTTAGAAGCACCGCCACAAGTGAGATAAATGTGGTGTACAAAACGAAAGTAGAAAATGAATATGGGTTGATAGACCCACGGTAGCCGTTAATGCAAAAACAAAAAATTATTTTCGCTACCAAAAACGACGGTAAACTAACTGAAATAAACAAGATATTGGCAGATTTTAATATTATATCCATGGTTAGTGCAGGATATGATATTGATATAAAAGAGGATGGGCAAACGTATAGAGAAAATGCGGCAAAAAAAGCACAAGCTCTTGTGCACCTTAGCGGTTTACCTGTTTTGGCTGACGATTCCGGTATAGAAATAGATTTTTTTGATGGACAGCCGGGGGTTCATTCCTCTACTTTTTTGACCACAAACGAGTATTACAAAGAACGTAACAAAAAGATATTGGGGATGATGAAAAATACCGCAAACCGTAGGGCAAAATATGTGTGTACCGTTACATTGTTTTTGCCCGGGGTTGTGGATGGATATTTTACAACGGGGGAGCTTGCGGGCAGTATTGCAACGTATCCGGACGGCGCAAATGGCTTCGCTTACGACGAAATTTTTTATGTAGAGCAATACAATGCCACTCTCGCCAAAATTACAACTGCACAAAAAAATAAAATAAGCCATAGAAATATTGCATTACAAAAAATGCGGATACTTTTGCAAACTATTGTATAATTTGCTCAAAGGTTTTGCTCTTGACAAACAATTAACTTGACGAGATAATAAAAAATCTCGAAAAAAATACCGAAAATTTTGGGAAGCATTTTTTTGAGATATGTGATATAATATTAATAGTGAGGGATATATCTTTCACTGATACTTTACAGTATAATACATCCCCAATACCCCCAAAAATATTATACTGTAACCCTATAAAGATACCTTCTCTTTGTGAAAAGCCGCCTGTGGGATTCTCCCAGGGCGGCTTTTCTCCGCTGTGCCACCACTTTTTTTGATTTCAAAAAGGAATGTGCTATAGCAATTCCGCTTAGTGCTATCCTTTTAAAAATCACTAAACGGAATTGCTTCCTTGGTTCAGCAGTTCCGAAAAAATTATAATGACAATTAAACACGGAACTGCTATAAGCAAAATTGCCACACGGAAATTTGGTTTGTGGTAAAGTTGCACACATTCTAATAACATGTGTTTTATAGAAAGTTGAATTCTCCTAAAAAAATTTTACACCAGTTTGGTGTAAGCCACAAGCGTTAGGTTGTGGAACGAACTTTTGCGTGGGCGAACCATTCTCGCAGATTGTTTAAAGATGAAACATTAACGGTTCATGCGGAGAATATGTTCATGATTTCGTGCATACAACACTTTACTTCGGTCTTATTGATCGCTGGTTCTAAGGGTGTGGGAGGGTGGTAAGTATTAATCAGGAACGGACAAACGGTCATACCTTTGTCCATTCCTAAATTTATGACCTATTTTGCTTACCGTTATGCTGTTGACTATGTGAAGTCCCTTGTTGCATTTGTAGGTTACTTGCATCTGCAAAAAAATTATTTGTATAGTTAATTATTTGTGGTTTATCAGCACACTTTTTCTCTTCATCTGAAAATCTAAGATCTTCGCCAATGATGCCGTTTTCCTCTAACAATAAAGACCAGTCTAACAACTTGTTTCTAACGGTTTCCATGATTGCTTCAACAGCGTTTTCTTGGAGTTTCAAAGCGTATTCAGGAAGCCCTAAATCAATCCTTAATCCCAAGTTCGCAAAAAAATGGATAGGTATATTAACTTGTACGCCTTTCTCTGCCTTTAGCAGTGACACAAGGCTTGGAATGGAGTTCCTTGTGTGGTGTTTAGACAACTCCATTTGCACTTGTAAGTTATCTACCATAATCGGAATCCAGCCGCGATAAGGATTCAGAGCTTTTAATTCTCCGCGCAATATTCTGTAATCTGGAATTTTATCAGAAGACTCATATCCGTTAAGCTCTTTATTAACCCATCGTTCAAATTCAGAAAGCTCCAATTTTTTAGAAATTAGATACGCTTGGCGTAGCAAAGTGATAACATCAATGCTTGGGTCTAAAACATTTCTTTGAAGCTCTAAAACAATTCCACTCATATATCACTACACCCCCACTTGCGACAATAGGTGTAAAATGCCACTTGCCGTAAGGCTTCCTGTTGCACGGAGCATGATGTCTTTTACAAGCGAAAGTGCTTTACTTATAGCAGCGTCATTAGTCTTAGACTCTGAAAATGGCTGTGCTTCAAGGACAATTTCCTTTAGCATAGTTTTATCTTCGTTTGACAAGTTGAACGAATCAATGTTGCGTAAAATTTGCTTAAAAATTTCTGCTGCACCATTATAATCAAATTCGTTCTCTACTTTCATGCTTTGGGTAGAATTTTGTGTGTCCTGCTGAATTTGCACATTTTTTGTATAACCATAAAAATTGTTTGTAGTTGAGTTTGTGCCTCTTATAAACTTATCTCCATTCATTACCCTCTCCACTTGAACTTGATAATGGCTACCAAAACTTCCAATTGCATTTTTAAATCCACGGTCAACGACCTTGAATTTTTCTACAGAGGCATTTGGGAGTATTCGTTCAAAAATATCGCCCTCTTCAATATTTACAGAAGCATCTTCGACGATAATCTTGTTCGAAGTAACAATTGCCTTGATATTTGTGATGACATCTCCTGTTGCTTTACGCAACGATAGCTCTTCTCTCGGAAACATAGAACTTATTTGCATTATCTATTACCCTCCTCTATTAATTTCTGATACATATCCATCAACGCCGCCACACAATCCGCCTCCGAAAAATCCTTGACAGGAAAGCCGTATAACTTCATCACGGCTCGGTCAAGCTCACGATGTGCGTTAAGCAAATCCGTATGGTACAACATCGAAGTTTCGCCATACATATTTGCAAGGGTGCTGTCCGGGTATTTTTCTCTTGCAGTAAGCACATTCTGTGCAAGTCTTTCAATTTCAGCTTTTTGTTTATCCGTTGCATCCGGCCACGGAAAGTTATTGTAAACGATGGTATTAGAGTAGCTGTAATCACTTTTCAAACGTCCGCAAACAGTTCTCATCCACGCCATGTGAACATTTGAAGTCAATATACCAAAGCCATACAAATCTATGTCGCTGATTACAAAGAGCTTATCGCCCGGAATATTATCTATCGGTAAATATCCGATAGGAATATAACGCCTACGCTCGGATGAAACCTTTGGCACAGCAATATAGTTGTCGCCTGTGATATTCCGAATTTCATCGAAAAGCATTGGTGTTTCAGCCTTTGCACGTGTAGCCGCTTTTGGGCTGTTCAACCTCGCTTGGCGTACACTTTCAACACGCACTCTAACTTTGGGCATTTTAAGCAGCTCATGCGGTGGACAATCCACAAGCCACAGGCAGTATCTCTTTATGTCATTTATGAAATCGTTTCCCATGTAGTATCTGCGAATGTATTTTTCTGCTTGGGGCTCTTCGCAGACGAGTTCATTACGTTCTTTCTCGTTTAGAATAAGAAACCCTCCATCAGTAGGCTTGCCGCCTGCAATCATTTCTGGAGCGTCACAAAGAGGCTTCCTTCTACCTTCAATAAATATAGTTTTGCTATCAATAAGATATGGGCTGATGTTTTTTGCTACAGTTCTTATCTCACCATCATAAATAACCCGCTCACCTTTATGTCCGATACTAAATCCGACAATCACACAATGTACGGCAGCTTTTTCATTTGCTTCGCTACTCCACTTGAATGTTCGGTGAGCAAAATCAATTGTTATTCCAAACATATCAAACAGCGGCTTCCATACAGCCGCAACTTGCTCACCTTGCGTTATTGAATTAGTAGACACAAACGCTGTCCGGATTTGTGTTTCACGCATATATTCTGCGGCTTTGTAATACCATGCGGCAACATAGTCTATCTTTCCTGCTGTTTTGAAGGGATTACCTTTTTCATCTACATAAATAGCAAGCATTTCTGCTTTTTGCTCTATGCTTTGATTTGAATATCCCACAAACGGCGGATTGCCCATAATATACGAAAGTTTATGCTTTGGTACAACGCTCTCCCAATCAACCCGTAAAGTGTTACCTTCAATTATATTCGCATAGGTTTTGAGGGGAAGATAATCAAGTTGCATATGGATAATGCTCTCTGTTTCTTTCATCATTTGGTTTTCTGCAATCCATAGTGCAGTTCTGGCAACGGTTACAGCAAAATCATTGACTTCAATACCATAAAATTGCCCAATGGAAACTTGTATCGGATTGTAGTTGGCATCGCCAATCTGTATTTGACCTTTTTGCTTTATACTTAAAAGTTCATTCTCCAAACGGCGCAGACTGATATATGTTTCCGTCAAAAAATTTCCGCTTCCACAGGCAGGGTCTAAAAAAGATAGTTTAGCAATTTTTGACTGAAATTCTCGCAACTTTGCCATTTTAGTTTTCTCCACGGCGATAGTGCAAATTTGCTCAAATTCCTTTTTAAGCTCATCAAAAAATAAGGGGTCGATTACTTTGTGTATGTTTTCAAGGGAAGTATAGTGCATACCACCCGAACGGCGTGTGTCGGGGTTTAATGTGCTTTCAAATACCGCCCCGAAAATAGTAGGGCTTATTTCCACCCAGTTAAAATTCTCGCTTGCTTTGGTTAAGAGCAGGGTTCTGATTTCATCTGTGAAATGTGGAATTTCAACATCCTTTTCGTCAAACAGCCCGCCGTTTACATATGGGAACTTAGCGAGGTTTTCATCAAGATAAGGGTCACGGTTTTCGGGTAGCGTGTCCAATACATCGAATAGCTCAATAAGCGCTTTTCTCATATGCCTTGCTTCAAATTCCGCAAGATAATCATGGAACATGGCTTTGCGCCCAAATATGTCTGCATCGTCAGCATACAGGCAGAAAACAAGACGAACGCACAGCACGTTTAGGCTTTTAAGCGCACGTTCAGTTGTTAAGTCTACATATTGTTTTGAAAAGGCATCATAAAGCAAGCCTACAATTTCACCGGCGGCAACGGAAACTTCCATTTCCCGCTTCAATCGCTCGTTGCCGCTATCAATAAGAAATGCAAGTCGATAAAATTCTGCAGGCAGATTTTCAAGTAAAATTTCCTCCGGCTCGCCACCGGGGCGTTCCATATCGTACACCAAAAATGTGCTGAAATTACAAGTAACCACCCAACGAGGATGTTTCGACAGCGGCAACTCGGTTATGTATCGTTTTGCCTGTTGGAATGGTGTGAGTAACGTACCGTCCGATTGCTTAATCGGCTTACGCAAATCTATATCCAAACTTTTTTGTTCAATCAACACTCTTGTTGACGGAATGATTATATCAATAAACCCTCTGTGGTCTATATGCGCTCTGCTTTCAAACTCCGCAAACTGCTCCGGGTATTCAACTCCATAGACATCACGAAGCAAAGACAACCAAAATGGCTGGCTTTGTCCTTTTTCGTAGCCTTTACCTTTCCAGAAGTCAGCAAATTTCTTTGCGGCAGCTCGTTGTTGCGTGTCGGTCATAATCAATTCTCCTCCGAAATATCCCTTTGTGCAATCTGTTTAATGGTTCGGTCAAAATCGCTAACCAACTGCGCCATTTCATTTGCACGATATAGTTCAAATTCCACTTCTGCTTTTTCGATAGCTTGCTTGTGGGATATACGTCCTTTGCCCTTTAGCACTTCACGACGGTTGCTCAATAGCTGACGGTCTAGTTCCTCGACCCAATTTGCCATCGTCATGGGATTTTCATCTAATGCTTGCAACTCAGCAAAATCCAAAAATTGCGAAACAAGTAAACTCAAAACTGTTAGTTCACGCTCTGTCAGATAATTTTTTGCAATGCTCACATCACCTTTAGTGACATACTCGCCTTTGAAATTCGTCATCCCAACACTTGGTTTATTACTGTCCACCCTTTCGTAAATCAGTTCTGCTGCTGTATGCTTATGAGCGGCGTAGTGCATCTTGTTTTGAACCGTAGCAAAAAAGTCTTTTGTAGTTTTTGCTTTTGAATCGTAGTCAACAGCGGTGGCATAAATATCGGTCACTTGCTGATAGAGGTTGCGTTCGCTACTGCGTATATCTCTAATCCGTTGTAAAAGTTCACGAAAATAGCGTCCACCGCCATTTTTTAGACGTTCATCATCCATTGTAAAGCCTTTACGTATATACTCGTTAAGCCGCCCTGTAGCCCATTTGCGAAACTGTGTGCCACGCAACGATTTTACACGATAGCCAACAGAAATTATTACATCAAGATTATAATATTCGATTTGCCTTTCGACTTGGCGCTCTCCTTCGGTTTGAACTGTTGCAAAATTTGCAACAGTTGCAAAACGCTCAAGTTCGCCTTCTTCAAAAACATTTTTTATATGTCGTGAAATCGTGGATTTGTCACGCTCAAATAACGTTGCCATTTGGTCTAATGTCAGCCAAACAGTTTCTTCGTCAAAGCGAACATCAACGGATATTTTTTCATCTTCGGTTTTGAAAATGACTACATGGTCATTTGTTTTTTTCATAGTAATACAATCCTTTAACGAGTAGTGCTAGTCACATGATTTGGCAACTCCGCTTGTGGTCATCATTCGAGCTTCAAAACCCATATCACAATCCCTTCCGAAGCAAGATTCATCTTAATCAATTATACAGCCTATTAGGGAATAATGCAAACTGCAAAATCTCGAAACACGGAAATTTAGTTTGTGGTATAAATTTAACTATAGAAATTATTTTTTATTGTGATAATGACGTAAACTAAATTTCCGTGGGGAATTGCCATACATAGCTTGTTTTTTGAAAAAAAATCTGATATATTTAATATCAAATAATATCAAAGAAATCAAATAAATGGGAGGACAAAGTGCAGATAGCAAAAAAATTGTTTTTTGCACATTCTAAAAGAATATGAAAATCACAAAAATTGAACTAAAAGAAATTGACGTTCCGTTGAAGCGCCCTTTCGTTACATTTTTACGTTCTGTAAACAGTGTGCAATCTTTGCTTGTGAAGATTACAACCGATACAGGCCACACGGGATATGGCGAGGTGCCGTCTACAGCGTTGGTTACAGGCGATTCAAAAGAAGCACAAGCAGCAGTTATTACAAATTATATCGCCCCAAAACTTATTGGCTGTGATATAGCCCACTTGGAAATAATAATGGAAGCATTGCACACAAGCATTTTGCACAACTATTCCGCAAAAGCAGGTATAGATGTGGCTGTTCATGATTTGTACGGAAAACTGTACAACGCCCCACTGTACAAAATTTTGGGCGGTCACAAGAGCAGCTTTATGACGGATATAACCGTAAGCATTGGCTCGTTGCAACAAATGGTAAAAGAATCTATTGAACACGTGCAAAATGGGTATACCACATTAAAATTAAAAGTTGGAACGGGGGAATTTGAAGATGTGGGGCTGATTAAAGAAATAAGCCGTATTATTGGACCTGGAATTTCCCTGCGTATAGATGCCAACCAGGGTTGGAACGGAAAGGAAGCGGTACGTATAATACGAAAGTTGGAGGACGCACTGATAAATATAGAATTTATAGAGCAGCCGGTACCGGCAACAGATTTTACAGGAATGGCATTTGTGACCCAAAACGTATATACCCCTATTGTTGCGGACGAAAGCGTGTTCTCTCCAAAAGATGCTCTAAACCTTTTGCAGATAGGCGGAGCGGATATAATAAATATTAAACTAATGAAAACCGGAGGGTTTTATAACGCCTTACAAATATGCAATATTGCACAAGCACACGGCAAAAAATGCATGATAGGCTGTATGCTCGAGAGTAATTTGGGTTCAACTGCGGCAGCTCATTTGGCGGGCGGCAAAAGCATTATATCTATAGTAGACTTAGATTCGGCAAACCTGTGTGCAGAAGATGCAATAAAGGGTGGGGCGGTGTTTGACGGTTCTACAATACATCTGACGGAATCCCCCGGGCTTGGTGTGGAAGGTTGATTTATATTGAAAAACATAGATTTTTTGCAAAAGAGCATGGCTGAAATGGGATTTAAACTCACTGAAGAGCAGGCATTTGCTTTTTTAAAATACAAAGACATGTTGGCATATTATAATGCACAGTTTAATCTTACGGCTATTACCGACGAAAAAGAAATTATACTGAAGCATTTTGTGGATAGTTGTATGGGGGCTAAGATAATTGGAAATGTGTGCGGTATGGCAATTCCGATTAGTAATGAAATGCACAACCACCATATCAATAACTTTCCGAAAACAAATGGGGTTTTGTGCAATTTGCAACAATCAAATTCTTTTGAAAACACACCTTTTTTAAACGGCTTTGACTGTAGTTGTAAAATAGTAGATATTGGAGCGGGCGCAGGTTTTCCTGGGATACCTTTGTCAATTGTTTTGCCTGCCTCCAACTTTGCCTTGGTAGACAGTTTGCGAAAAAGAACAATTTTTTTGCAAAAAGTAAAAGAGCAGCTACAGTTGAACAATATAGAAATAGCTCACACACGCAGCGAAGACTTTGGGCATGAACAAGAGCGGCGAGAAAGTTTTGATGTAGCTGTATCACGAGCAGTTGCTCCGTTGCACAGATTAACGGAGTTGTGCCTTCCTTTGGTAGCTGTTGGCGGCATTTTTATTGCATATAAAGGAAATGTAAAAAGCACAGAGGAAGAGGTTGAAAAGGCAGAAAGGGCCATTGCCCTTATCGGCGGCAAAGTAGAAGATATAGTTTACTACAAACTTCCCGCAACAGATATTATCCACAGTATCGTGATAATAAATAAAATAACGCAGACTTCTGAAACATATCCGAGAAAACCCAAAAAAATAAAAAATAGTCCCATTTTGTGACAAAACAAGGCAACCACACAGTCCATGTAACTAGTTTTATGGATTTATGGGTTGCCTTGTTTTTGTTGAAGTCACTTTTTATATGTCTTTTTCTACTAGGAAGACGAGGCACCAATCGGATTTGAACCGATGATAAGGGAGTTGCAGTCCCTTGCCTTACCACTTGGCTATGATGCCAAACAACTTTTCACACCTCTTTCCTATCTTTCTTACACTACATATTATAATACCGCAATCCTTTTTTGTCAACTATATCAAATTAACTTTTTGTTGCTCTTTTTGAATCTGAAAAGTTAATTTGATATATCAAATTAACTTTTATTTAAAGGGGACAAAGGTTAAGAAAAATGCTATACTCCTGCATTGTGACAAAAATATTTTAACTGTAAAATTCAAAAAAAATGTGATACAATAAAGCAAGGCGTAATTTTGTTTCCTACGCCAAATTTTATATTTTGGAGGGTATAAATGAACAACATACAACTGCTTGGTGCTAAGGTAAACAACTTAAAAAATATAGATTTAAATGTCCCTAAGAAAAAGATTACCGTATTTACCGGTGTGTCGGGTTCCGGAAAATCGTCCGTTGTGTTTGATATTATTGCCGAAGAAAGCAGCCGTCTTTTAAATGAAACTCTGCCGGCTTTTGTACGAACTTTTTTGCCTAAGCATAGCCGCCCGGATGTAGATGAGATTAACAATATTTCTCCCGCCATAGTTATTGACCAAAAACGCATTGGCGGAAACAGCCGTTCCACAGTAGGCACTATTACCGACATTGACCCTTTACTGCGGATCTTGTTTTCTCGGATTGGCTCACCGCATGTTGGGCACTCGTCGGCTTTTTCGTTTAATATGACCGGCATGTGCAAAACATGTGAAGGCATAGGCAAAAACATATCTTTAAACATAAAAAAATCTCTGGATTTCGACAAATCTCTTAACGGCGGTGCTATATTGCTACCCGGATACAAAGTGGGAGGTTGGTCTGTAAAGTTATATACAAACACCGGTTTTTTTGATAACGACAAAGCGATAAAAGACTACACACAACAAGAGCTAGACAAGTTGCTCTACGGTCCGGAAGAAAAATTCCCCTTGGCAATGGGTTTGGAACAGGAGTTTAATGCCAAATATATGGGGCTGGTTACACGATTTAAAAAATCCACCCAAACAACACGAGAGAAATCTGAAAGTTCACAAAAAAAGATGGAAGCCTACACAGAACATGTTATGTGCGAAGATTGCCGCGGTACACGTTATAACCAAGATGTTTTAAACTGTAAAATAAACAATCTCAGCATAGCTGATATGCAGTGTACACATATAGATGAGCTTGTTATGATAATACAAAACATAACCGATAAAAAAACACAGCCCGTTGTTTTGAATCTTTTGGAACGATTGCAGGATCTTATAGATATTGGGCTTGGTTACCTTTCCCTAAACAGAGAAACCACATCTCTCTCCGGTGGAGAAAGCCAAAGGATAAAAATGGTTAAAAACCTAAGATCCGGTTTGGTGGATATGCTCTATATATTTGACGAACCAAGCATAGGTTTACACCCCAGAGATGTGGGAAGGTTAAACGATATTTTGATAAAATTGAAAAACAGAGGAAATACGGTGATTGTAGTTGAACACGACCCGGATGTGATAAAAATAGCCGATTATATAATAGATATGGGGCCGGGTGCGGGTTCTCATGGCGGGAAAATTGTATACGAAGGGGATTACGAAAATTTGCTTGCGTCAAACACGCTCACCGGGCAGCACATGCAAATTGTTACAAAAATTAATCAAAACCCAAAACCTGCCAAAGATTACTATACCACAAGTTTATCAAGTATAAATAATCTGAAAAATATATCCGTGTCTATTCCAAAGGGCATTTTTACAGTAGTTACCGGGGTATCCGGATCCGGCAAATCCTCGTTAATACATCATGTATTTGCAAAAGAATACCCCCAAGCCATCATAATTGACCAAAGCTCTGTCGGCACAACTTCTCGCTCCACCCCTGCAACATATACGGGTATAATGGACGATATTCGCAAAGAATTTGCAACCGCAAGCGGAGAAAGCCCGTCATTGTTCAGCTTTAACAGTGAAGGAGCGTGTCCCGTTTGTGGAGGTGCAGGACAAATAGAGCATAATATGGCATTTATGGATACACAAAAAATTACGTGCGAAACTTGTGAAGGGAAACGATTTAATGATAAGGCGTTGCAAGTTGTATATAAGGGCCACAATATAGGGTCTGTTTTGGGTATGACAATAAAAGAAGCACTGGAATTTTTCTCGAAAAAGGAAATAGAAAGCAAACTTGCCGGTCTGGATGCCGTTGGGTTAAGTTATTTAACACTGGGCCAGTCATTAAATACCCTCTCCGGAGGCGAATGCCAGAGAATAAAGTTGGCAAAAGAGCTTAACAAAAAGGGCAATATATATATTATGGACGAACCGACCACAGGCTTGCACTTTAGCGATATAGAACACATAATAAAAATAATAAATCAGCTTACAAAAAAGGGAAACACAGTAGTCACAATCGAGCATAACCTGGATATAATACGTGCAGCCGATTATATAATAGATCTGGGGCCCGAATCCGGGCAGGGCGGCGGCAGTATACTGTACGCAGGAACACCCGCCGGTTTAAAAGAATGCAGGGATTCTGTTACCGGGAAGTATATTTAGAACTTCGTTTCTGATTTGCACCGCCGCCTTGATATTCGTCGGGGTGACGTGGGGAATGTGGTTGTGGGGTTGGTGCTGGACAACTCCCCGAACCCGTTTATTGTGTAGTCCTCTCCCCACCCAGTTGAAATCAAGCTGAACTTGCTACACTCCTACACTACCCGCAAATCCACTGGATTAGGGCTTAGTGTAGGAGTGTACGTGGTGTAGCAAGTTTTAGTTGTTTTCAACTGGAAAATGTACATACTCGGTTGTGTAGCGGTTCACAAGTTAATAATGTCTATACTGACTGTTCTTCTGAACGCATAAACGTGGCTGGTAAATTCCCGAAAAAATGTAATAGCATCGGAAGAATCAGGCTACCTGAAGCTAAGAACAAAGACATGAGAATCACTCCAACTATTCCAGTTTCTATAACCCCTTCCAATCCTTGATATAGGTGCGATAAACCGAATACTACGCCCGTAATCAAAATAATAAGGAAAATGGGAATACCGGGAAAAACTGCTTGTAGAAGAAATGCCGTAAATCCTCGAAAAATCAATTCTTCACATATTGCTGAACTGAAATTAACCAGAAAGAATAGTTTTCTTTCTCTTGTCGTTCCCGGAAGTGCTTTCTCTGTCACTGAATCAGTAGCCTGTTTTTCTTTGACTTTTTTATTTCTAAGCGATGAAATGAGAGCCCATATAAAATAAACAAATGCCAATCCACATACAACAAGGGTTATGGCTGTAAACCAAACATTATAACTAAAACTTATCGGTCGAAATCCGAGGTCTGTAAAACTTATGTTTCCGATAAAAGACATAATTAAAACTACTAATGCCGACCCCCAAAGAAAAATTATAGCTCGAACATAGCCATTAAACTTTGCTTTTCCCATATCAATAACATCTTTAGGTTTATCTTTAGATTTCTTTAGACGCAAATTATTGTGTATGCACGTTACAATAATCCAAATTACTAATAATACTAGAAACGCAATGTACATTGGTTAATCCTCCGATATTATCAAGGTTATGTTAGTTACAATTACGCTTAAAAAATAGGGCTTCCTTGTTCCTTTAGTTTGCTGAAACAGCCATTTAAACTGCTTTTCTTTGTTTTTTTCCATCTTATGAGTTCCTCCTATGCAAATACGCAGTTGTTATTCGTGAAATTTATTGTATCACAAGAGTACTTGATTTTCAATCAACCATTGGTTGAGTTTTAATGTTTATTTTTTGTTTTGAGTTGTTTGAGTGTTTGAGAGGTGTAGCAAAAAAGTCTCTCCATCCCACTCGGACATTTTTCACTTGTTTCGTTGCCGAGCATACAGTATAATAGAATTACCTTTTTAATCATAAGACATTCATAGGGAGTGACATAGAGAGTTTCATAGTTCGCATTAGAATAATATTTCAGAAAGCAATTTTCAGCAATTTCTAAAAGCTCAACCAAGGCTTTTCGCCATTTTCGCACTTTTCCTATCACGTTTGCAAACACCACCACGAGCAATAATACGCCCTAATGTTATGGCGTAATCTTCTCGAATTTGTGTTGCCGTCCATCCTGCATTTATGATGGCTGGTCTAATATAGTTAGAGCGAACCTCTTGTTCGGTTAGGTGCTTTTTATCCACAATCAAACCCTCCACAGTTATTTTTTGACTTCTGATTCACCCTTGGTTAAGAGAAGTCCCTTAAATTCTCTCAATTTTTGCTCCAACAGCTTTTTATCGATGAGTTTCAATGAATATTCCGAAACCATAGTTGGCGAAAGGTTACGGCTCATAGCAAACTCAACAACCTCATCTTCTTTACTTGCACAAAGTATAACGCCAATACTTGGATTTTCATTTGGCTTTTTATGCTCACGGTCAAGAGCCTCAAGGTAGAAGTCCATTTTGCTGATATATTCCGGTTGGAATTTATCAATCTTCAATTCAAACGCAACAAGGCAAGACAGACCACGATGGTAAAATAGTAGGTCAATATAAAAGTCGGAATTGCCAACTTGCACCCTGTATTCATCGCCTACAAAGCTAAAGTCTTTTCCAACTTCAAGTATGAAATTTTTCAAATTTTGAATAATGGCTTTTTTAAAATCATCCTCGGAAAACTTATCCGGCAAATCGAGAAATTCCAAAACATAGCTATCGAGAAAGCGTATATTTTCGTCGCTCTTTGTTTCAGCAGGGCTTATCGTCTGTGTCGATAGCATATAACGCTGATAATAAGCACTTTTGAGTTGTCGCTCCAATTCTCTGCTTGAATATTTTTCTTTCGCACACAAAGATAGGTAAAATTCCTTTTCCTCAATACTTTTTGTACCGGACATTATTAACAAGTGATTTGTCCAACTAATTTGTGTCAGCACTGCTGACACAAATTCATTATCCTTATATGTTTCGTAAAATTGTCTCATTCTATAAAGTCCACGACGATTAAAACCTTTAATACCGGGGCAGTTTTCTTTTATATGGTCGGCTGTGGCATCTATGAATGAATTGCCCCATTCTGATTTAGCACTCTCTATACTCAAATACTCTCCAACATTCCAATATAGCTTAATAAGCTCGGCATTTACGCTGTGCAAAGCGTTTTGCTGAGCTTGCTCTATCATCATTATTATTTTGCTTGCGTAAGGGATAATTTCACTGCTCATAATGCCTCCCACTTATTGCGAATCTTTTTTAGGTTTTCGCCTATCCCTTGCTCTACCATCGGCTGGCTTAGCTGTACCTTTCTGAATGAGCCAACCACGTTTCAATCTAATTGCACCATCGACCTTGCCATTGGTGCATAGCACTTGCACACGGCGGTCAGAAATCCCCCATGCTTCAGCAGCTTCTTGAGCAGTTATCCAATCAAAATCCATATACTGCACCTCTTGCAAAACAAATACAGCAATCATACAATACATTATACATCGAAAAGACGAATGTTTCAAGCACCAAATCAAATTTTTTACGATGAAACGATTAGATTGATTCACAGAACTCCGACAAAAAGTGGCAAGATTGAGAACCCATCCTCATAATTTTGTTATCTAATGTAGAAAAAAAGTTATGAGGTGGAGTAAATGAGATACAGTACGGACTTAACAGATAAGCGATGGGAGATATTGTGAGGCATATTGAAGAAGGAAAAGCGTGGTAAACACTTCGTGAGGCATAGCAAAAAAGTCGCTACATCCCACTCGGACTACTCGGACATTTTCCACTTGTTTCGTTGCCGAGCATACAGTATAATGGAGTTACCTTTTTAATCATAAGACATTCATAGGGAGTGACATAGAGAGTAACATAGAGAGTTTCATAGTTCGCATTAGAATAATATTTCAGAAAGCAATTTTTAGCAATTTCTAAAATCTCAACCAAGATTTTTCGCCATTTTCGTGCTTAATCCATAAATTTTAAAAGCAGATCCGTCAACTTTTTTAAATTCGGTTTTTATTTGAAATATTCGATAAACACTCGGCTCAAAGGGGATATTCGCGAGTTAGGCTTGCTAATTAGCACAATCTGCCTAGGTGAGATTTTTGGCTCCACTTTAAGCTCAAATATCTTACCCTGAGCCATTAATGCTTCAGCAAACATGGATGGGACTATACCAATTGCCAGGTTGTATTCAACAAAAGGCAAAATAGCTGTCGAAGTTCTTACGTTATATTTTGGGCTAAAAAAGATACCGTGGTTGCTAAACCAGCAATTGATATGGTTTCTGGCACTTGTTCCATTTTCAACTGCCACCATGGGATATTCGTAAATTTCTTTTGGGGTAAAATGTCGGTGGGACAGCTCTGCATATTTGTGTCCCGCAACAAATATGTCACAAAATTCGGAAATGTTAAGCACATCAATATTTTCGGTGCTTTCAACAGGGGAAACAGCAACTGCCAGGTCAATTTTGCCCTCGTTTAGCAATTGAACATTTTCGGGGGTGCTGCTGCCTGTAGCACTAATATAGACATTTGGATAATGGTTTACAAATTTTTCGATTTTTGGTAATAAACAATAATGCAATGCAGTTTCTGTTATACCTATTTTTAAAGTTGCCTCAACATTTTTGGCAATAAGATTTAGCTCTCTTTGGCCAGCCAAAAGCTCTTTAAAAGCTATCGATACGTGAGAAAAAAGTAGCTCTCCCTCACGAGTAAGCAGCATACCTTTTGGCGTGCGGACAAAAAGGGTGCAGTCTACATGTTTTTCCAACTGCCTGATGGAGTGTGATATAGCAGGTTGCGTTAAAAATAGTGCTTCAGCAGCTTTTGTGACGCTTTTTAACTGTGCAACATGATAAAAAACCTTGTAATACTCGAAATTAAAGTCCAATATATCAAACATAGCATTACCATCTCCTTATTTTTGTAAGTATTGTTTGCCATAAATCAAAATTTATACCGGTATAAATTTATTTGATTTGATTTATTTTGAGCTAACCCATATACTAAGGGATATAAGAAACAGATAGTTTCACAGCATTATTTTTTCATTGACTAAGTTTAACTTATTTTTATGTATTGTGCAATATAGCAAATTAACTTTTCGTTGTCCCTTTTAAATCACAAAAGTTAATTTGCTTTCCTTAATTCAGCACTTTGTGATTTTTAAAGTTGGGACAACCGTTAAGGAAAGTGCAATAGGGGGTGCATCAGTTTTGAAAAAGATAAGAATTGCCGCAGGAGCGGGATATGCAGGGGATAGAATAGAGCCGGCAATAGACATTATTAAAAGAGGAAATGTAGATTATTTGATTTTTGAGTGTCTTGCCGAACGCACAATAGCCATGGCACAACAAGAGAAGCGTGCTAATCCCAATAAGGGCTATAACTCTCTATTGGAGTATAGATTTGAAAAGATTGCACCTCTTCTAAAAACTTGCCCTGTAAAAATTATTACTAATATGGGGGCAGCAAATCCCTTGGCGGCTGCCGAAAAAATATCTGAAATTGCTTTGGCACACAGGATGCATAATATAAAGGTGGCTGCTATAATAGGTGATGATGTACTTTCTCAAATAACTGCATATTACGACTTGTCGATGTTGGAAACAAAAGGTAATTTGGGCAGCATATCGGACAAAATAATATCGGCAAATGCATATATTGGCGGTGAATGTATATCGTCTGCACTTGCACAAGGAGCAGATATTGTTGTAACAGGGAGGGTTGCAGATCCTTGTTTGGTATCGGGGCCCTTAATGTATGAATTTGGAAAAAGCTATGATAATTTTGATTTTGTTGGTAAATGCATTTTGGCAGGACATCTACTGGAATGTGCAGGGCAAGTTACAGGCGGGTATTTTGCCGACCCCGGCATAAAAGATGTACCGGAATTGTGGGATTTGGGCTTTCCTATTTTAACATTTGATGAAAATGGAGCTATGCTGTTAGAAAAACTGCCCGAAACCGGTGGTATTGTTAGTGCTATGACTGTTAAAGAACAACTTTTATATGAAATCCAAGACCCAAAAAAATATATAACCCCTGATGTGGTGGCAGATTTTTCTAATGTTATGCTAACCGATCTTGGCAACGATAAGGTTTTGATCACAGGTGCTTGCGGCACGTTCCCAACAGGCAGTTACAAAGTTAGTGTAGGATACATGGATGGCTGGATAGGCGAAGGTGAGATAAGCTACGGTGGACACAATGCCTTGGCACGTGCTAAACTGGCAGGTCAAATCATTCGCAAAAGGCTAGAGGTTTTGGATTTTCCCACACGAGAGCTTAGGATTGAGATAATGGGGGCTAACAGCCTTTACAAAGAGGCTTTGCCCACCGCAGAAGAACCTGTCGAGGTGCGCTTGCGGGTATCTGCCAGGACAGACACGTCACAGCTTGCCCGTGTTATTGGTTCAGAAGTGGAGGCTTTGTATACAAACGGCCCCGCAGGTGGTGGCGGTGCAAGAGGATATATTCACGAGGTTGTGGCTATAGCGTCTATCCTTATACCACGTGATAGCGTTAAGCCATATATTAAGTGGGTTTCTTGATGTAGCTATTCCACTTAATTCTAGCCATTTTTAAAATAAAATTAAGTGGAATAGCTTCCTAAATTCAGCAGTTTTAGTGTGAATTTAAAGGGCTAATTTAA
>JGI24700J35501_10930853_pt1 | contig 28354 bp, 22 predicted proteins | sample TergutTh196P1_FD_35501 | JGI IMG/M metagenome (IMG submission 35501)
CTCACACACGCACCTAGAATTGCATTTTGAGATTTCATAAAATTTTCGTAGTTGAACGATTTTAAAGTCTGTAGGATTGCGAAAAAGCTGCCATAATCCCTAATTAGTAGGAAGGTGCAGATAAAAAGCGCTGAAAAGTCCGTCGTCGGCAGACACCTTCTCCTACACCTGAACATCCAAGATCTTTTTCTCATCCAGTGTAACCCATCTATGATGCGTCTCACGTTGCTTGCGCAAATCAAATGTGAGTAAATAACCTTCTTTTAAGTTTATTTTATCCATGTAACTTAGCAATTGCATGTATGCTTTTTTCTGACGTGCTTCACCACGCCAAATTTTTAATTCAATGACAAACACTTGCTCTAAATAAGTCACCACAATATCCCGTTGGTATCCATCTGTATCCTGGGATTCTAATGTTAATAACCCTTTGCCATTAATCATCGGGCTAATAAAGAAAATAAAGAAGAATCGTGCTTCACGTTCAATAAAATCTAGATCTTTTTGACTGTAGTGCGTGTGATAATACTGAGAGAACTTTTGCATGCAAATTTCCATATTGAATTTTCCGTCTTGGATAATCATTGATTGATCTGCGATAACCTCATTTTTCTCATTTTTCTTAATGTCCAAACGAATTTTTTCATTAACAAAATAATCCATCAAATACATTTCAAAAATAGGATTAGCAATGGCTACCTTGCTTTCTCTTTCTTTAAAAAAACCAAATCGAACACCCGTCGCCACAAAGGGATCTTGAAGTTTAAACGGAAATTGTAAGTCTTCCATGATCATTTTTCTCACAAGGTTAGAAAATTCTGTATGACTTGTTAAGTTTTTAATCAGACTCTGAAACAAAGGAGAATCTTCTTTTAAAATCAATTTTACCGCTTGCCTGACACCCATAACAGACCAATTTTTCTCAAGCTTCTCATCAATGTTTTTACAAATTCGTGACACTAAAACAGGATATCCACCTGTATAATCATAAATATCTTGTGCCCGATCTTTGATAGCCATCCCAGTTGCATGGTCTTCTTCATACGCCTGAAGCATCGTTTCAATTTCAACTGCTAAAAACGACAAATCCACATCAAAATCTGCTGCAATGTTCCAAGGCGAATTATAAATGACAGTTTCTCCCAATTGAGGTGCGTAAAGCCCCTCTTGAATTAATTTTTCTTTTATATTACGAACATCATGAACACCAGCTAGAATAACACTATGAAACGTAAAATCCATCTCTACTTGTCTTGCTAAAAATTTTTCTCGAAGCTTACTTAAAAAATTAAGAAAGACATCATTGTGACTGGTCTTATCCACTTCGTCAATGAGTAAAACATATTTCTTTTCTTCACATAAATACGTGATATGTTCCCCAAGCGTCACAAAATCATAAACATCTTCTGAAAGCCACGCGCCGCGTTCTGCTTCTGAAACACCCGAAAACCGAAGTGCTTGAAAAATCCGCTTTAAAAACATCTGACAAAAAGATGTTTCATCAGCAAAAACTTTTTTTCCAACGCCTTCAAAACTTAAAGAAATAACCGTGTAATCTGCGCTTAAAAAGTTTCTAAGCAACGACAATGTCGTTGTCTTACCGTACTGCCGTCCACGATTGATCGTGAAATAATCGCCATCATCAATCATCACTTTAATCGCTTCAAGCTTTGCTGTTACATCTACCATATAGTGCTTGTTTGGTACACATGTCCCCGTTACATTAAATTTTTTCATTCTTTTTCATCCTCAATCTCATCCCTTTTTAAGATCTTCTTATCTCATGAAGCAGAGGTCTTTTTATTTTCGAAACATGAAAGTCCAAACTAGTGCAGCAAAATGTAAGTAGTAGCGCATATTGGCGTGTATCATTTTCAAATACAAGGAAACGAGGACGACTCGTACCAATGTAGGTACGCAAGGACGAGTTGACGCAGTAGTTGGAAATGAGACGCATGAATAGGCGTGGTTACTTATGTTGTGATGCACTAGTTAGCACGTGGTAGCAAGTATAAATGACGCGTTTCTTTCTTTTTCTTAGCTGCTTTATGTTTTTCAACGTCAATTAAAATATAACGTCTCATGTTGAAATAAAGACCAATTAAAACAAACGTTGAAAGTTGACTTGTCATCCCATAACTAATCAGTGGCAGTGTAACACCAGATAATGGAATCACACCGCTCACCCCTCCCAAATTGACAAATGGCTGTGCTAAAAAGAAAGTTCCGATGCCAATACAAACCAACGCACTAAAGACGTCACGCGACTTTAACGCAGTCAAAAAACATTTGAGTGCAATGAGAAAATACAAACCCATGACCATAAAAACGGTGATCACACCTAATTCTTCAGAGAGAATGGTAATAATTAAGTCTGTATGAGGCTCAATGGCAAAACCCAGTGCTGTCGTACTCCTCCCAATGCCTTCACCCCACCAACCGCCAAGTGCAATTGAAACGAATCCCATCACAATTTGATGTCCATTTGGATGATTGAAGGGATCTCTCCATACATCAATACGATCAATTTGATACTCCCACAGATCAACACCCACAAGTACAACACCGACAAGTGCAGCTACTGCAACAAGTAGAAAAAAAGTAAGCTGTTTAAGATGCAGACCGCTGCTTAAAAAGACCACAATCCCAATTGTAAAAATAACCATTGCACTTCCTAAATCCGGTTGTGCAATGACCAAAAGCGTACATAAAAACACATAAGCTAATGGAATTAAATAGGCAGACCCAATTTTTTTAGAATAATAGCGTCGTTTATCAATCAGCACTTTTATGAGCCAAGGAAGTGATAGCACAAATCCGATGCGTGCAAGATCCACTGCTTGGAATGTAATCACCCCTGGAATCCTTAGCCACCTTGTCGCTTCTGGTGACGTCGGCACACCTTGTCCAAAAATGGGTGTCATCACGAAGATCACAAGTGTTCCCAGTAAAATAGGTAACCCCAACTTTTCACGAAATAACTTGTTTGGAACAAGCGCCATTACAATCATGGCGATAACGCCTAAAACAACACCTGTCGTAGAGTGTATCATATAGCCTAACCGATCACCCGTCCGATTATTAAAAATAGAAGTCCCCGTAATACTAAAAACCAATAAAATCCCCAAAGCAGACAAAATGAGAACTGCCACCAAGACGACACCATCAAAAAAGTCGTACTTAGCGCGCTTCTCTTTAAGATTTTCACTCAACATCATTACACATCACCACTTTGAACTCATCATAAAAAGGATTGACACTTTTGCCATCCTTCATTATAACATATTTAATTCATAAGACCTAGTACAAAACGTCGTAAATAACCGAGCACGATACACGTGTGTCGTCGCCTGGTCTAAGTTTCAACGATTTTCGGTTTAGAACAATGCCATCTGCAGCACATTGTAAATGTTGAGCAAAATCGTTGCAATCACGACAAATTTAAAAACTTTCATCACTGTTACTTCAGCAAGTAAAATATTTAAACGTCCACCCACAATGCCTGCAATGACAGCTGCTGGAACAATAAAGAAGAGCAACCTTAAATCAAAAGTAACCCAACCATACTCCATGAACATCGTACCCACACGTGCGATTTGCGCAAAGAAAATGGTGGTAATCGAATAAACTGTCGCTTCTTTTAGCGTAATTCCAAATAAAATAACAAATACGATCACATTAATAGGGCCACCACCAATGGCTAACAAGGTTGAAAATGCACCAAGTCCCAGCCCCGTTAAGACATACCATAACGACCCTTTATAGTCATATTTCTTAATGTTTTCACGGGTAAAAGCTAAAACAAAGATCAATGACGCAATAGACAACACACTTTGAATAATCTGTAATTCATTCTCACCGATATGGTATAAAATAGTATCCATCAGAAACTGACCGATAATACCACCGATAAAAGAACCCACTGCTAAAAAAAGCACTTTTATAAAATTAATCCTCGTTCCCATGAGCACCTGTTTAACTGTTGATGCCACTGCCATCGTAATCACAGCAATGCCATTATAAAAAGCAATGGATGTCGCATTGTGATAGCCAATGGCATCAAAGATCGGTCTTAAAACAACACCACCACTGATACCTGCAATCGCTGAGATTGAAATCACAACTAAAATAATGAAAAAATAAAGAATCCCTATGAACATTCTTTTCCACTTCCTTCTGATCTTTGGCTCACTGACCAAAATTTATCATTGAATCAAAAATGAATCCTTCATTTTTGATTCTTAAAGTATACCATATTATGTACTTGATTTCCATTATGAAAACGTCAACCGATCTATTATTTCATTATAAAAAAACAGTCAATTTGAATTAACTGCTTTTATTTTGTGATGTTACCACGAATTTAAATCCTGCGTTTCTATTGGTGCTTCTAATCTTTCAATCACATGTATGCGAATACCTGCTTCATCTTCTAATAAGACAACTCTTGCACGCGTTTGAAATTCATTGACAAACGCAAGTTCAGAAGTCTCGTATGTCCATTCAATCTCCACAACAATGGTTCTAAGCTCTTCCATTAAAGGCGCTGGCTGATCATGATAAAACGTTGTGACTTCTTCATCTTCAATGTCGATCCATCTGGTCTCAAACATCACGTTTAAAAGGGTCGTTGCCTCAACCGTTGGTAAAGCTTGTCTGCCATAAAGATCGATAAGCTGATTTAAATACAAATAAAACTCATCAACAGCAACGTTTCTAAAATCATCTATCAAATTTTTTGAGATAAACTGTAGACCACCTACATCTGTTCTTGCGTTTTTATTAGACAAGGTAAAAAAATCAGCGACAAAATTTCGGACAATGATCCCTGCGTAATGTTTTAAATGAACATCCGATTCGGTGTCATGAAATTGTTCATGTGCTTGAATGAGCTGTTCAAATAACGCAAGTTGATAGTTTGTCGCATTTCGACGCAATTTATAAATGGTATCACGCCCTTCGTCAATCATGACTTGCACCTCATATGGCAGTGTGATCTGTTCTTCCATGATGTCAGGCGTACGACCAATAAAAACACGTAACTGTAGTGATAACAAGCCACTTCCGAACAAAAAAGCAACACCTACTACAACCCCTATTTCCAGAAATATCTTTCTGGCTTTATTCTTGTCAAAATTCATGACTTTATCATCTTCCTATAACTCATTTCTGCCTGAACTTGATCAGTTATTCATCTTCTGGCGTTGCGGGGTCGCCACCTTCTGGATCCGAAGCCGGCGTTGTGGGAATCGGGGCTACATCTAAATCAGAGGGCGGTGTTGGTGTCGTCATTTCCAGATCGGGTTCCACTGTCGTTGGAGCTGGATCAAACGGTAAAGAGCCATCCAAAGTACCACCAAAATCGTCATCCATCCCTTCAGGTGAGGACGGAATGAACGGCTGTTCTTCTAAAAAAGGAACAGTAGGATCAGTCGGCCAAGTGACTAATGGCCATTCATCGTCATCAATTGAGAGACTGCTACCGTAAGCATGGGTGATTTCTCCCCATGCTCTTCTTGGTGGAAGAAATCCATCAAATGCAAATTCAAATGCAAATTGTGGTGCTTCTAAGCCTAAATTAATCATCATGAACCTTCTCGCTTCTGCAACTCTTGCTGGCCAGAGCAGCATCACATCCATCCCATGCATTTGTATCGGATCTCCGAAAATGACCATTTGAATAAAGTGAGCTTCTTCCATTAAATTAATATTTCTAATGTGAGCGACATACTCTAACATATATTGCGCAAGCAACGTTAATTCATGAGCTGTAAAATTTGTTTGGACATTATGCCCAATCATCTCCAAAATAGGAAGTACATCACTTACGCTTGTCATGTTGGACAACATTTCACGAATAAGAGCTTCCATCACCAATTGGCCGTTTTCAGCACGTCCAAAATCATGGTTTACCATTCCTCTAAATCTAGCGAGCGCCAAAACTTGTTCGCTATTCAATCGTTGCACACCTGCTTCTACTTCAATCAGGTGGTTTCCAAAGCGATTTCGACTATCTTGTTCTGAAAATGAAAAGGGAACATCGATGGTGAGACCACCTAAGACATCAACAATATCCAAGACGCCGTTGAAGTTGACAACTGCATAGTGAGGGATTTCCATATCAAGAATACTTTCAACCGCACGTACAGCGCATGCTGGATTTCCACCTGTATGCCCTAACCTGTCATAATGATGAAAACACGGAATATAGGCCCACGTATCTCGCGGAATAGAAACCAATGTAAAAGACAAGTTTTCTACATTAACAGTGAGTAACATGAGGGTATCAAATCTTCCCATTGTCAAGTCTCCGTCATCAGATGCATCTAATCCCAAAATCAACATCGAAAATGGCTCTCCTGGGACCATTTCAGTTCTTTCAAGATGCTCTTTTTCGACTTCAACCATAAATTGACTCAAAACAAACGTTTCGTTTCCTACATTTCTAAAGCGTTCATCTTCATCAAAGTTCTGCACAAAGCTACTTTCAATCACCATGGCATCAATTTCATCACTGTATAAAGCAACGATCATGTCTAATGGAGAAGCAAATGTCGTCGAAACAAAATTCGGAATGAGATTTTGTTCAGATAAAAAGTCTTCTATTGCCATTTCTATCGACGTATCGGTTAAAGATAAAACACCTATCCGCCCATAACTCCCTTGATTATCAATATCAAAACCAGCCATTGCTACCAAGCTATAACTCCGTTCAACTTGTTGCGCGATCACAGCTGGTACTGTCACGTTTGTGATAATGCGTTCAATACGTATTCCGATTGTCATTAGCGTAAAAGTGACATAACAAATGACGAGTATTAACACGCTAAAAGCAAGTCTCATGATTTCAATCATACCGAATTTAAAACGACCCACATTAAGTTGAATTTTCTTTTTTTCAAGATTACCTTTGCTGAATTCCAAAAAGAGCCCGAAAAAAAACAACGAAACACTTCCTGTTATCAGTACAAATGCTATCCAAAGTCGCATCGACTCATCAATACCTGTAAATCTATCTAAGACATCAATCAAAATCCCAACCGAAACGAATGGTAGCAAAATAAGTATTTTAAACCAATGTTGCTTTAAAAAAACCATAACTTCCACCTTCCATCACCAAATAAGCAATTTAGTTTTCATTCCAATAATATCAAAACATCGCAATCTTAACCATTATACCCTAAATTTCTATCTATTTCAAGGTTAAATTGCTGCTTTACTGCTTCAAACCGACAGAAAAAAGAGAATTTGAAAAATAATTTCTTTTTTAATAGAAAGAACAGCTGATTATGCAATCAACTGTTCCAACTTTCATCAACTACCATGGGTCAATATACGCCTCAGTCGGGATTAAACCTACCAGATAGATGCTAACAATTTCGTCGTGAAACACAAGAACAAATCGCCCTGTCTTTTGAAATTCATCAATATAAGGTAAAGTCGTAGGATCGTAAGTCCACTGGGCATCGATGACAATCGTGCTCATTTGTTGACCCGTAACCGCTTCGTCACCATGGTGAAACTGATAGATATCTGCCATTTCTTCCATTCCAGTGGCCACTTCTTCGATGTCGACGATTCGATACTCAAACATGACATCCAAAATGGTCGTATCAGCAACTGTCGGTAAGACATCACTCCCGAACATCTCAATGTGTTGGTTTAAATACAAGTAAAATTCGTCGATCGCAAACCTTCTGAAATTATCCACCAAGTCTTCTGAAAAAAACTGTAAACCGCCAACATCTGATCTAGAGCGCTTATTAGACAGTGTAAAAAAATCAGCAATAAAATTTCTAACGATGGCAATCGCATAAGCTTCTAAGTCGTGCTCAGACCCCGTTTCCTGAAAACGCTGATGTGTATGAACCAATAGTTCAAATAATTCAATTTGGTAGCCCGTTGCATTTTGACGTAACTTATACCCTTCTAACTCAGGTAATTCAGCAACTCTTTGTTGCTCCTCTGGTGTCCAAGAAGATATTTCAAGCTCGGGATTCCCGCTGCCTAACACTCGACCCATTTGCACGAACAAAAAGACACCACTAACCAGAAAGACACCACATAAAATCACACTTATAAACAGCATTGCTTTTTTTAATCCATTGTTGGCAGGACTCATAAATTTTCTCCTTTTTAATTAATCCGCATTTTCATGACTGATCGTTATCTGCCCCCATTCTCGTTTCGGCCTCATAAAACCATTATACTCGAATGTAAAACTAAATTCAGGCGCTTCTAAACCTAAATTAATCATCATTAACCTTCTCGCTTCAGCTATCCGTTCAATCCATGGAAAAGAGACCCAGAGCCTTCCATAATGTCTAACATTTATAACTGTCGTATCCCCTAAAATGACGATATTGATAAAATGAATCTCACGCATTAACGTCGACCCTTGTTCACTTGAAAGCAGTCCAATGAGATACTGACCAATCGTCATTAATTCATGCGCATTTAAATTGGTTTCCACGTGGTTACCAATCACTTCAAGTAAAGGTAAAATATCATTTACACTTTCTATTTGATCAAACATGTCACTTAACATGGCTTGAAAGACAAGCTGTTGATGCTCAACTCTCGTAAAATCATCGCCACTCATGTCACTATTTCCTGTTTTTCCACGGTGACGCACCAGTGCCAATGCTTGTTCCGAATTAAGTCGTTGTCTACCTGCTTCTAATCGGATCAAGTAATCTGCACCAAAGCGTCGCATGCTATCTTGTTCTTCAAAAGCCAATGGCACATCAACTTCAATCCCATCTAAAAGGTCAACAATCTCCATAAACCCTGTGAAATTCAGTTTGACATAGTAAGGAATTTCCATCTCAAACATATGTTCAATGGCACCGATGGCACACGCAGAGCCACCTAAGTTTGTATGTGAGAGTTTGTCCTTGATATAATTGTTACACGGAATGGGAACATAGCTATCCCTTGGAATAGACGTAATCGTAAAAGATAATGCTTCTAAATTAACTGTCAACAACATGAATGTATTAATGGTGCCACTGGTTAATGCTTGGTCATTTTGATTTAAACCCAAAAGTAAGATGGAAAACGGCTTTCCTGGGTCGATCTCAACTCTCGGAAACGTTTCAACTTCAATATCAAACTGACTCAGAATAAGGGTGTCTGATGCAATCTCTTCAAAACGTTCTAGCTCATCAAACACATGGATAAAGTTACTTCCGATAATCATGCCATCTATTTCGTGTTCATACAAAGCATTGATCATTTCAATGGGAGAATCAAATGGTGTTGGGATGGGATTTAAAATAAAGTTCTGATCAGATAAAAACACATCTAGTGCACGTTTTTTCACTTCATCTACGACTGTTAAAACGCCAACACGTCCGTAACTGACTTGCCCATTCACATCAAAATCAGACATGGTCACCAAACTATATCCCCTTTGAGCTTGCAGCTCAGGTGGTGCAGCAATATTGTCTATTACATTCACAAAGCGTCGACTCATCGTTGCATAATCAAAAACAATCGCTGAAAAGACAACGATGACTAAACTGAAAACGATACGAACCATTTCAATCATACCAAATCTAAAGCCTGTCATTTTAAATTGAACACGCTTGTTTTCGACATCTCTTTTTTTAAGTTCAACATAAAGACCTAGAAAAAAGAATGAACAGGTTAACGTCAGGAGTACAAGGGTCGCTAAAAATCTGATGGACTCATCAATACCTGTAAATTGGTCAAGAGAATAAATTAAAGCACCTACTGGAATAAACGGCAAGCATAGAAGCATTTTAAACCAATGTCGTTTGAAAAATGTCATTTATTTCACCTTCTGATCTCAAACATAAAGACCCATTTTCTACTCAAATTCAAAGATAAACCTTAGTCATGATATCTTATTTCACTTTCTCATTCAAGATTACGAAGTGAAAAGCTTATTTATGACAACAATGCTATATTTAAGTAAAAAAGAAATGGAACTTCTCAGTAGCGTCGGTACAAAGGAGACGAAAAGGCATCTTTCATCTCGCGTATACACTACCTAAATAGAGTTTCCCATTTCTTTCAAAATTATTACTCACGACTCAACCATTCAAGCGCAGCTTGGAGCTGAACATCATATGTAGGATTCCTTGCTTTGTCGCGTAGTGCTACTGATAAAGCACTGGCTGTTAACCTATCGATGTCTCCTGTGGCTTCTAAGTCCTTGTCAGCTTGAAATTCACGGACTGATTCTACTGTCAATGCATCGAAATAGCCGTCTGTACGATTAATTGGGTAGCCTAAAAGTTCCAAAATCATCTGCGCACTAGACACGCCAGAATGAACTTGATCATAGGTTAATAACGTTTCATCACCTAAATGCACCTGGGAAATACTTAAAAATTCTGCGGGTTCAACATACTGCGTTGGGACAACACCATGACCTTCAATCAAGTGACCATCAGGCGTCAGCCAAGCTTGAATCGTCAATTGTAGGATGCCATCTTCTCCAATTGATCGTGATTGTTGAACGGTTCCTTTGCCAAAAGAAGTGGTTCCGATCACTTCAAAGCCACCTGATTCTATCATAGCTGCCGCAAAAATTTCCGAAGCTGAGGCACTTCCACCGTTAATCAGCGTCACAATGTCAACATCGAGTCGGTGCTCAGCTCCCCCTCTTGTTAAATGGACGGTTTCGTTCCCATCTCGATCAACAGCAGAGGTAATGACTAAGCCACTTGGTAACAAATAACTGACCATGCCATTAACGGCATTCAGATAGCCACCCGCATTATTTCGCATATCAACAATTAGACCCTCAATGCCTACTTCTTCTAAAGCTTCAATGGCATCTCTAAAGTCTCGTAATGTCGTTTCTCCGAAAGTCGAAACGCTAATAAGGCCTATCCTTTCGCCATTCGCTTCAAAAACCTCTGTGGTCACAGTTTCATTGACAATGCGTCCCCGTGTTACATCAATATCAATTAACTGCGTGCCTGCACGCAAAATCCCAAGTGTAACAACAGTGCCATATTCACCACGAATCCTGTCAATGACTTCTCTTAAATTTTCATCTCTCACATCTTCTCCATCTACAGAGAGCACAACATCACCGGCGAGCACACCATAGTGCTCTGCGGGTGATCCTGGCATTGGCGTGACAATGACCACATCTCCACCAATTGTTGCGACTTCTGCACCAATACCGTAAAAACTCTCACGCAAATGACCCATTGCGTCTTCAAAATCTAACACGGTAAAAAAATTGGTATAGGCATCTCCGGTGGATGCAATCATGCCATCAATCGCACCGCGAATTAAATCAACATCTTCATCAAAAAAATAGTGATTGTTCTGTAATTCACCTAATACCCTTAAAAAGTCATCAAATGATTCACCTTCTAAGTTTCTAACGATCGTTGCTTGCTCCCATTCAAAAAACAAGTAAGTCGCCACAATACCAGCGGTAAAAGTTAGTATTGAAATAGACAACACAGTGAGCCAGCTTATTTTTTTCCTCGGTAATCTTTCGTACACTTGATTTTCTTCATTCACTTGTTCATCACCTACTCTTTTCATTGGTCCGTTTTTCCAATTTTGTTATGCTGGTGCGATCATGGTCAATCCTAAACGACCACGAGACTGATCAACTTCTTTCACCCAAACCGTTACCACATCTCCCACGCTCACCACGTCCATCGGGTGCTTAACAAACCCTTTTTTCATTTGAGAAAGATGAACCAAGCCATCATTTTTCAACCCACAATCCACAAAAGCACCAAAGTCAACAATGTTACGAACGGTTCCTTCAAGCTCCATGCCAAGTGTGATATCTTCTAATTTTAAAACATCACGACGTAAAAGCGGTGCATCTAATTCGTCACGTAAATCACGATTAGGACTAACAAGTGCAGCCAGGACATCTTGAACGGTGAAAATATCCGCACCTAGTATCGCGGCTAGTTTTTTTCCATCAGCTTGATCGACTGCTAATTTCATGGCTTCGCTTCCTAAATCAGCAACTGTCACGCCAAGATTTTCCATGACTTTTTGTGCAAGATCATAGCTCTCTGGATGAATCGGTGTCATGTCTAACGGATTCTCTCCATTCGGGATTCGTAAAAAACCAACTGCTTGCTCATACGTCTTTACCCCTAAACGTTTCACTTTTTGAAGCTGCTTTCGGTTCGTAAATCGACCAATTTCATCTCGGTATGCCACCACATTATCAGCAATGGTTCCGTTCATACCTGCTACATGCGTCAACAGAGATGGCGACGCCGTGTTCAAATTCACACCGACACGGTTAACCGCTGTCTCCACCACAAAATTGAGTGACTCATCAAGGGCTTTCCCATTGACATCATGCTGATACTGACCAACACCAATAGACTTTGGATCAATTTTAACCAATTCAGCCAGAGGATCTTGCAACCTTCGCGCAATGGAAACAGCTGAACGCTCTTCTACTGCAAAGTCGGGAAATTCTTTCTGTGCAACACGACCTGCTGAATAAACAGATGCGCCCGCTTCATTGGTAATCACATACTTCACATCTTTGTCAATGTCGCGCAACACATCGGCTACAAAGGCTTCAGTTTCACGACTGGCTGTCCCATTTCCAATGGAAACAATCTCAACACCGTGCTTTTCAATGAGCGCAGTCACCTTCTTCTTTGCATCTGCCACTTTAGTAGGGTTGGGCTTTGCGCCTTTTGACGCTTCATGCGGATAGATCACATCAATAGCAAGCACTGCGCCTGTTGGACTTACAACAGCCAGCTTACACCCCGTCCTAAATGCAGGGTCAACACCGAGGACAACACGGTCTTTCATTGGTGGTTGTAAAAGCAGTTGACGTAAATTTTCCGAAAAAATATGAATAGCACCCGTTTCAGCCTTTTCCTTTAACTCAGCTCGAATTTCACGTTCAATAGAAGGCTTGATTAACCGCTTATAGCCGTCTTCAATAGCCAAAGCCACGTATTGACCTGTTGTCGATCCTTCTTTTTGAATAAATTTTGCTTTAATGCGTCCAGTGATAAAATCCGCATCTTCAACGATGCCAACACGAATGACTTTCGCAGATTCTGCCCGATTCATAGCAAGCACTTGATGATTGGCAACTTTACTAATCACTGACTCATAGTCATAGTATTGCTTATAAACACCCTTTTCATCCAAAGATTCATCTTTCACTTGTGCGCTTAATTTGCCGGACTTCATGATCTGTCCACGAACCAACTTTCGAAAAGCTGGATCATCTGCCACAACCTCAGCCACAATGTCCATCGCACCAGACAAAGCCATTTCTGCTGTTTCGACTTCTTCTGACAAAAATTCCCCTGCTTTCGCTTCCACGTCATCATTGCCGTATTCCAAAAGAAACATAGCAAGCGGTTCTAACCCTTTACGCTTCGCTTCCGTTGCACGGGTTTTTTTCTTTTCTTTGAAGGGTCGATACAAATCTTCAACTTCTGTCAGTTTCCCAGCAACTTTAATTGCAGCTTCAAGCTCTGGCGTCATCATCCCTTTTTCACTAATCAAACGAATCACATCTAGCTTGCGTTCTTCTAGATTGACGCCATATTCATACGCTTTGCTAATCTCACGAATCTGATCTTCATCAAGTCCACCTGTTGCTTCTTTCCGGTAACGCGCGATAAAGGGTACAGTAGACCCTTCCTTTAGCAGGGTCAATACTGATTCAATCTGCTTACTCTTTACATTCAAATTCTTTTCTATTTGTTTGTATAGCGAATCTACATAGCTTGCTTCCACATTCAAAAACCTCAACTTTTCAAAACTTTATTTTCTTAGATAGACTAATTGTAACACAACCATCAAAAAAAAGGAACTGTGTTAAAAACACAATTCACCTAAAATATATCTTTTTACCATTTAAAACGACTTACGTTGATTTAAATGGTATTTTTAAAAACAGTATTTTCAAAAAAATAAAAATAACAATGATCCAAATAAAAAAACTTGCGACTGTAAAATTAAAATGAGATAACCAGGATGGTTATGATATTGTCAAATTTAGTTGACACCAGTTAGTGCTAATCACCCTAAGCAACTAACTGTGCAGTTTTATGACAATGCTGGTCAAAATACTGATTTCGCTTCATCATTTTCTTTCATTTGTAATTGATATTTAAATAGATGTTCAAAAATAATAAATGGTGTCTAAGGTGCAATGTCTTTTCTCTTCGTTTTGTACCTTGTGCACTAATGAAAGGAAGGGTTATAAGAATGGATAAAAATCGTTTATCTGAAAGTGAACATCTTGTAGAAGTTACTGCGGAATTATCTGAAGCATTGAACCTACATTTTTATTCAACTGCTACAGCAAAGAAAGTTCGAAATAAATATCTCATGCGTTTAGCTTTGAAAGAGAAAGGGTTAAAAGTTCCGAATTTTATGGAAATCCTTGATCATGATGCATTAAATGCAGTAGAATCTCAAATTGCTTTTCCTGCAGTTTTGAAGCCGATTAATGGTTATTCAAGTATTAATGTAAAAAGAATAGATTCCATCAATCAGCTATCGGATACGCTTAAAACAAGTAATAAGAAAAACTCGTCAGATGGATGGGGTATGGGAATAGAAAATAGCTATATAATTGAAGAATATATAGACGGCTTAGAATATAGTGTAGAATCTGTTGTTTTTAATGATAAAATAATTCATTTAGGTGTTACATCTAAATTTAAAAATAAAGAACCTTATTTCGAAGAGATAGGTCAATTAGTTCCGGCGAAAATAGATGAACAATTAAAACAAGGCTTATATAATATTGCTGAGCAAGGAATTAAAGCATTAAACTTAACAAACTGTGCAACTCATACCGAAATATTGAATAGTTCTCAAGGTTTAGTAATTGTTGAAATTGGTGGTAGGCTAGCCGGAGATAAGATCCCATATCTTGTAAATCTTTCGTCAGGAATAGATATGAGTTTATTAACGGCTTACGCAGCTATAAAAAATCCTTGCCCAGTTATTAATCAAGTCAAGAACAAAGTTAGCTATATTGCTTATTTTGTGCCCGATAAAAAGCAAACAATAGAAAAAGTTGTTAATCAAGCACCTGAAATTAAAAACTTAATTGAATTTGAATTTTGGGGAGAAGTAGGGCAAACGATTGCACCGCCACCTGAACAATATTTTTGTAGAATTGGGCATGCAATAGTTGTCGGAGATGGATACGAAGAGTGTAATAAGCGTATTCGAGAGGTAATAAAATGGATCAGTGATGAGACAGGGATAAGTTTAGAAGATGTCTCATTTTTGAAAAATAATTGAGTGATATTAGAAAATTTACAGTATCATACGATCTGATTTTAGGGAATCAGATCGTATGGATTATGGTATTTCTACTCGTATATTACAAAAACGTTTTTTTGATTTAAAGCTCATTTGACTTATTATTTAAGTAATAATCAATTGCTAAATCTACGAATGATTTTTCGTGTTCCAATAATTGTTTATTTTTATGATAAACTAAATACGTACTTGCGACAGGAAATTTTTTTACAGTACTGATTGCGATTAGCTCATCATTTTTTAACTCTTGAGTAACTGTAAGTTCAGGGAGTACAGTGATTCCGATGTTAAGTTTAACACACTGCTTAATCGCCTCTATTGAAGTGAATTCAATAATGTTAGGTTGATAAACACCCTCTTTTTGGAGCAAGGCTTCAAACATATTCCGATAAGAGCAATCTTTTTCTGTGAATAAAAAGGTCTCATGTTTCAAATCACTTATCATGATACGCTTATGCTTAGCTAGAGCGTTTTCTGACGAGCATAATAACAGAATTTTTTCATCAATTAATTTGTGGCAAGTCAGTTTTATAGAATCTACTTTAAAATCAGTAATGAATCCGATATCTAAATGACTATCTAGGATTTTTTTTTCGACTTCATAATTAGAATGTGCAGGACGAAATGACATTTTAATATGTGGATATAAATTTTTGTGTCTAGATAAGATGCTAGGGATTCGATAGATGCATTGGCTTTCTTGTGCGCCTATTTTCATCAAATGCTGCGCTTTTCCAATTTCTTTTGATTCATTCATAAGCTTTAAAAGTTCTATTGCTTTCTTTCTAAACATTTCCCCTTTTTCTGTTAAAATAATTCGCTTGCCTAATCTTTCGAATAAATCGTAGCCTAACTCTTCCTCTAGTCGTTTGATATGAGCAGTAATTGAGGATTGCGTGAAATTAAGTCTTTTACTAGTTTCTGTCAAGTTGAGTGTAATACTAGCAGATAGAAACGTTTCTAACTGTCTTGTGTTCATAAAATCTCTCTTTATCATTTTTTTCGATCATTTCCATCGAATTAATTGTCTTTTCTTATTGATGATTATATCATATAATAGATGTAAATACAACATAAGATGTATTTGATGTAAGTTTAAGATGACCGAGTGTGTCAACTAGTTTACTTCTGATTTCCAAATTTGGGAAAATAAATATTTGAAGGAGAATTTATAATATGAATAAAAAAATTATTTTTGTAGAGCCAAGTTTTTATGGCATTAAGTTTGTCGAAGCAGCTAAACAGCTAAGGTTTTCGTCCTAATCGTTCGATACATGACGCTATGGCAAGATGTTACACTCATATACACGCAACAAAGTTACATTATATTGTAGACATAGACATCAAGGGTTTCTTTGACAATGTCTGTCACCGAAAATTAATCTAGAAATTAAATATAAATATTTATTAAACATCATCAATAAAATGCTTAAAGCAGAAATTGAATGAGAAGGAATTCCAACAAAAGGAAAACCGCAAGGTGGTATACTAGCGAAAAATCGCTGATAAAGGTGGAAGAAATCATGAACATATCAAAATTAACAACAGCAGCATTATTCGATAAATTACAGGAAACAAAGGAATACAGAAGTATCGCAGAAAGAATACTTGATGATGAAAACAAAGTGAGAGATGAAAGTTATGATTTAGCTTGTAAAATATATGTTGAAACATCAAGTGAATATTTTCATTTAGGTTTTGAAGCCTGTTTCACATTGTTTGCAGAACTTGCTTTGAAAGCAAACGATACTTTAGAAGACTCAATTCTAAAGTTTTAAAAACAAACGAATTATAAACATTACAAAAGATTTTAAGAGTCGTAATAAAGAAAACAAAATTGAGTCGGTCTAAAAGTTGAAGATGGAACGCCGTATGAAGGAAACTTTCACGTAAGTTGTGGACGAAGGGAAAAGCCGGAGAGTATATCATTTGAATTTATTTCAAATGTAACTCAAAGGCTTGCCTATTTGTATGTAGCAATACACTCATTATTTCTTTTCTAGTTGGAGATTTGATGCTATACTAAAAACAGGACAAGTTAAACGTAGCGTCTAGACAAAAGAGGGACCAAAGATAATTGAAGTAAATGGGAGACCAGGTGGAGATAATATAGCATCTGACTTGATCAAAAACGCTTATGGAATAAATATCTTCCAGCAGACAGTGCTCAAATACTTGGGAGAAGCTGTTGACTTTAAAAAAAAGCATCACAAGGTTTCTGCTATAGGTTACATAGTTGCTAAGGAAAATGGTGTAGTAAAATCGATAAAAGGTATTGATAAAATTAAAAATCATCAAAATGTGACGAGGTACTTAATCAATGTAAAAGAGAATGATGGTATCAAAGTCCCTAGAAATTCAGATGATAGATTAGGATATGTTATTATGACAGATGATGATCCAAACTTAATAAAGGATAAAATGAAGAAACTACTTGATGAAGTAGTGATTGAAGTTTCCGCCTACTAATTGTGTCAAGGAAAGCGTATATGGTAAATAAAACTGTGAGGTGGTTAAAGTATGTTAATGCATGCTTTGAAAAATGGGAAATTTAGAAACTTTTTTCTAGCAGATATTTTTTCTTGTTTTGGAATTGGTCTATTAACAACAGGAACGAGCTGGTATATGTTAGTAGCTACAAATTCAGTTAGATATGTAGGTTTTATGGCATCATTTAATGTTGTGGCAGGATTTTTATCATCCTTAGTTACTGGGTCAATTATAGATAAATTTGATCGAAGGAAAGTTATTTATACTTCGTCTATGATCAGAGTATTGGTCATACTTATCATCATGATCGCCTTTTTATTGAATGGCTTTTCAGTGGTGCTTATGTATCTGTTAGCCATCATAAATGGTGTCGGATGGAATATATATGTCTCATCTTCAAGAAGTTTTGCACAAGAAATCTTGCCAAAAGAACACTTGATGAGTGGGAATGCCTTAAGTGAGATGAGTTTACAAGCGGGAATGCTAGCTTCAGGGCTTGGGGCCGGCTTTATCCTGAATGCTTTTAGATTCGAAACGTTATTAGGGATTTATATGTTTGTATTTACGATAAGTAGCATGTTTATCTTTGCGATAAAGCATAAATCGGAGATTAAAAACAATCCTGTTGAGGAGAAATTTGGGAGTATGTTTAAAGAAGGCGTTGAATATTTAAGAAAAAAGAAAAGTATTTTCTTATTCGGTTTGGTTTCTGTTATTCCCGTTGTAGTTACTAGTTTCTATAATGTTGTTCTTCCTTCTTATGTCGTTGATGTGGTAGAAGCCAATAGTTTTATTTTTGGGTTATCAGATATGTTTTATGGGGTGGGTGGCCTGACTTCTGGATTTTTAATGGGACTAATGGTTAAACGAATATCTAATGAAAAGTTAGTTTTACTTCTATTTCTTTTCTCCTCAGTAAATTTATTTATTTTATTTATAAATACTTACTTTTTAGTACTCTTCTTTGGAAGCTTTATTTTTGGGTTGATTCATTCAGGGACAAGGATTGTTATGAATACGAAATTAATGGAGTATGTTGAACCGAAATATATGGGTAGAGCAACATCAGTATGGATGGGGATTTCTTTCTTAATTAATGCACTAGGTGCTAGTTTGTTAGGTCTTGTTATGGATGCTACTCATGCTGGATTTGGTTTTTTAATCATGTCATGTCTAATGATATTTGGCTTTGTTGTTATCTTATCATTGCTTCCTATGTTTACTGCACAATCAAAAGTAGATCAACCAGAAAAAGCGTAGTGAAAGAGCAAAGTAACACGATAAACGTATGAAAAGTTAAAAATGCAATTTAAATTGTAAGCGAGTAGAGGGAATTAATCAAAGTTAATTCGCCCCTCTCACGCCACCGTACATACGGGTCACGTATACGGCGGTTCAATTCATATTACAGTGTTGTACTGTTAAATAATGGTAAGCGAGAAATGGCTTCATAATGAGTTACAAGCGAATCGAAACAGGAACATCACCTCTGGATCAAATAAATTGATGTCCCCTTGGTCTGCGATGACCGACAGTAATCCATCTATTCCTTTTCTCATGTCCGTTTTTCCGTTTACTAGATATATCCTTCTTTTGCTTGCTAACATTTAAAAGACCTCCTTGGTGCTATTTTAGCACACCAGGTGGTCTTTTTACATACAGTCTGTTTTTTCTCGCTTACCACAATTCACCTAAAATATATCTTTTTACCATTTAAAACGACTTACGTTGATTTAAATGGTATTTAAGTTGATGTCAGAAAAGAAAATGTGTCTCTTGCAATCATGATTTCTTCATTGGTCGGAATGACAAAAGCTTTGATTTTTGAATCAGCGGTCGAAACTAAAAGTTCTTGTCCGCGGGTGTTATTCGCTTCTTCATTAATTTCAACACCTAAAAATGCTAATTTTTCTAAAATAGCTTTTCTGACGACACCTGCGTTTTCACCAATTCCAGCTGTAAAGACAATGGCGTCTGCACCTCCAAGTGTCATCAAATAAGAACCGATATAATCCGTAATGCGTTTAATGAATAAGTCAAACGCCAATTTTGCACCGACATTTCCTGCTTCGACCCCTGATGTAATGTCACGCATATCTGAACTTAATTCTGAAACCCCGACAAGTCCTGACTGTTTGTTTAACAGATCGACTGCTTGATTCACATCAATGCCTTCTTTTTCCATGATGTAAGGAACAACTGCTGGATCAACATCACCAGAACGTGTTCCCATCATGATGCCTGCCAGCGGTGTAAATCCCATTGATGTATCAATTGATTTTCCACCTTTAACAGCTGTTAATGAACCACCATTTCCGATGTGTACCGTGATGATCCGCGTCTTGTCAGCTGGTAACCCGAGTAATGCAATGGCGCGTTCAGATACAAATTGATGCGATGTGCCGTGAAAACCATACTTACGAATGGCATGTTTTTTATACAAGTCGTGCTTAATTGGATATAAATAGGAAGTTGCTGGCATGGTTTGATGAAAAGCTGTGTCAAAAACGGCAACAGAAATCGCATTTGGTAACTTTTCAACGAACGCTTTGATCCCTGTCATATTCGCTGGATTATGAAGTGGTGCCAAATCTGATAAAGCTTCAATATCTGCTAAAACTTCTGGTGTTACAACCACTGACGAACCAAATTTTTCGCCACCATGAACAACGCGATGACCCACACCTGCAATTTCATCAAAACTTTCGACAATTTTATTTTCTAACAAAGCGTCCATCAGTAATTCAACCGCTTTTGTATGATTTGGAATATCCAATGTTTTTTTAACTTCTTCGTCTTTAAATTCAATTTTAAAAACGCCATCTGTTAATCCAATTCGCTCGACTAAGCCGACTGTTAAAACTTCTTCACTTGGCATGGCTAATAATTGAAATTTTAAAGATGAACTTCCTGCGTTGATCGCTAAAACTTTTGTCATGAAACTCACTCCTACATGCATTAATTGATTTTATATGCGTTTGCAACGATTCAGTTGCGCTCCCATTTGTTCATTGTAATCCATTTTTCGATTTTCGTCAAGACCGTATGAAACGCTTCGACACAATTAGGGTTCGGAAAACGACCTACGAGAACTTCTTTCGCTGTTACTTGATCTAATTGGTGCTTCTTCACGACAAGGATACTTTTTTGCTTAGACGCTTCTTTAAATAGCGTTTCAGGTAATTGCAAGAGCATGCCAATTTCAGCTTTTTCTGAGACAACTTGATGAAATTCAGCCGTATATGTCTTAGAAAAGAAATCGTTGTTAATCACATAAATGCCGTACCCGCCATCAACCAAGTAATCGAGATGGTTTTCTATGAGTAAATAAGGTAAAAAATCACAACCTACTGCTGCGAGTTGTGATGTGAGATCAGCAACGTCGACTTTGCCTTCTATTGGTAAATCTCCGATGATCACGTCAACTTTTGGAACTGCTAGTGCGCTTGCTGATGACTGATGGAAAAATTGAACGTCGTAATCTTGCATATCAGCCATCATTTTTGACAATGCCAGCATTTGATAATCATCGTCCACGCCATAGACTTCAACAGATTCGGCCTCAAGTGTATTCAGCGTCGCCGTTAATAAATTTCCTGTTCCGACAACGAAGTCTGCCAGGTTTAACTGGGTTGCATGAGAGATCAGTTTGTTGATTAAGTAGCCAACAATCATGGCAATGGCATCAGGTGTCATGGTATCAAGGGACAAATAATCAGCTTTCAACCCTTTAAGCAAAGCCAGCTGTAACGCTTTTCGAACTTCTTCTACTTCAAATGTCATGTCATTCAACTGTTTCCCTAATGCGAACAGTTTGATTTCAATTTCTGTGTCGACTTCTTGCAAGACATCGGCAGATACAATGTTAGCCCCCGCACCACAAAGGGCATCTAAATAACGCAAATGACCATGTTCGACCAGTAACATGGTCATCTCATCAACGATATCGTATAGTTTTTCAATGATCTCATCGTTCATTTCATTTCGTCTCCTAGCAGCTTCATCCCGCTACACCTACTTTACGCATGACATCTTCTCGGGCAGCTTTTTCCCATGAATCATCAAGTGGCGCTAATGTCATGTCAAAACCTTTTAATTCAAGTGCCGTCTTGATCATCCAATCGGCAAGTTCAGGATTTTTCGCTAAAATCGGTCCATGTAAATATGTCCCAATGGTATTTTTAAACCAACACCCTTCATAGCCATCTTCACCATTATTCCCAAAGCCACTTATGACTTGACCAAGCGGCTCCAAGTCACCAATATACGTCTTTCCCAAATGATTCTCAAAGCCGGTGTAAATATGCCCTTCTTTATCTTTCACCACAATATCAACAATCATGCGCTTTTCTCCAGGCACAGAATAAACCGGTAAAATCCCTAAGCCGTCTTCTCGTTCACCATGATCATCCACATAGTATTCACCCGCCAGTTGATAAGCACCACAAATAAGCAGTGCGACTTTCCCCGCATCAACATACGCTTTCAACAACACCCCTTTGCTGGCCCGAAGATCTGCTGCGACAACCGATTGCTCATGGAACTGGCCGCCGCCCATTAACACAATGTCGTAAATTTCCGGATCAAACGTATCCGAAACAGACACATGATGAACCTCTGCTTCGATCCCACGCTCCTTCGCACGATGTGCTAAAATAGACGCATTCCCTGTATCACCGTAACTGTTTAACAAGTCTGGATATAAAATGCAAATTTCTAATTTCACAATGGACCTCCTCAAATTAAATTTTTTTCGCATACCCCTTCTCGACCAAATAAGCCCTAAAAGAAGTCATCGCCGTATACGTCGTAAATGCATAAACATCTTTTTCTTGTCGCTTTACAGCTTCAATGACTTCATGATAATCCTTGCAAATGGTAAAATTAACCCGGTCTAGACCTGCCACTTTCAAACGAATCGCCATGTCATAAGCCCGTTCGCCACCTACAATCACTTTGGACACCTTCATCCCAGCTAACGCTTCAAAATGCGCATCATAAATCCACGAAACGTCTCGACCATCCGCATAATTGTCGTTAAGTAAAAATAACAACGTCACTTCATCCTCATCCAAGACAACCGTGTCAATACATTGATTACATCCAGCGGGATTTTTAATGAGCAGCAGCTTCATCGTCCTGTCTTCAATTCGAATGGACTCAAAGCGCCCAAACTTACTTTTTTGAGCCGCTAAAGACGTTTTAATGATCGACGTTTTGATACCGAGCTGGTCCGCGACTGCATAAGCGCATGCCGCATTATAAATGTTGTAAAGACCCGGCACACCTACCGTTACCTCAGTCTCATTGATTAACGCTTGCGAATCACTTGGACTTAACTCAACTTGTGTGACCGCATAATCTAGCTTCGGCCTTGCATGCCCACAACTCGCACAGTGATAATTTCCTAAATGGTTGAAGACAATACTTTCATAATCATACTTTGTTTTACAATCACGACAGAAAATCGACTCTGTATTCGCGGCAATTTCCGGCTTTCCATGGTGCTCAAAACCGTAATAAAGACATGCGTTAGGAATAGGCATATTCCCAAGCATCGATTCATCACCATTTAAAATCAACTTGGCACTTGGCGCGTTCTTAATGGCTTCTAAAATGAACTGGTAAGTCGTTGTCGTTTCACCATACCGATCTAGCTGATCTCTAAAAATATTGGTTACCACAATCATCTCAGGCGTTAACATCCCAGTAATTTGACGCATGTAAGCCTCATCAACTTCAATGACGGCAAAACGGTTAGACCGCTTATCAAAGAATGGGTGGTATTTAATAAAAGCAGTCACAATGCCCGGCGTCATATTGGCGCCAGCTGCGTTATTAACCACTGTTAAACCATTGGCTTGTAATGTTTTAACGATCATATCAGCTGTCGTTGTTTTCCCATTGGTGCCTGTCACTAAAACAACTTGATAGCCACGAGCAAGCTTTGTCAATATATTTTTGTTTAATTTCAAAGCAACTTTCCCAGGTAATGAGGAGCCACCACCGCGAAAAGAAAGTAATAAAATGAGGATCTTTGTTATGAATATCGTCAAAAATAAAACCTCCAAGCTTGATCTATCTAAAAAAGATTATAACACTTCTGCTTATATCATGTCAAAAACAATTACAACATATTCTGGTTTTTCTGCAAAAAATCCCAAAAACAAAATGCTTAAACGTCAGGTGGCTCAGTTTCTTCGAAAGCTAAAACGCTCAACTTTACTTTTAATATAAGTTGACATCTTCTAAGAATTCCCTTATAATAGGCAGTAAGGAGAGTAAACAACTTAAAGGAGGCATCCTAATGATACAGGATAAAGTGTTGCTAGAAGATTGGATCGTCGTCTGTCGTTCCACAGATGTTGGTGAGAAGCCCATACAAGTCATCGTCATGGAGGAGCGTTTAGTCGTCTTTAGAAATGACACAGGCGTTCACATTTTTAAAGATTTATGCATCCACAGAGGAGCTGCTTTATCACTAGGTGAAGTCAAGAATAATTGTCTCGTTTGTCCTTACCACGCTTGGGAGTTTGATCAAAATGGAGATTGTGTCAAAATCCCTCAGCTTACAGAAGGTCGAACGATTCCGAACAAAGCAAAATCTGTCGTGTATCCATGTCAGGAGAAATATGGCTATATCTGGGTCAATTTAGCAGGAAACAAGCCTGACTTTTTCCATTATGAACCGATGGAAAAGGCAAATTATCGCCATATTATTTGGGGACCACAAGAAGTAGACGCTAAGCCACCGCGTATTGTCGAAAACTTCTTAGATGTCGGTCATTTAGCCATCGTTCATCAAGGTTCTTTAGGCGACGAAACCCATCAAGAAATTGAAGATTATTCGGTACATCAAAAAGGTGACCGACTCGTTTCAGATGAAATTCCCATTTACCAACCCAACCCAGATGGCACAGGAGAAGGCAGATATGTTTACTACACCTATGAAATCATTCGACCTTTAACTGTTTTATTCACAAAAAAAGATCGCAAAAAAGAGACAAATATGACGATCATCTTAACCATTCGTCCAGAAACTAAAGACAAATCTGTCGCATATGGCATTATGTCATTCGACTATGAAACAGGGTTATCAGATGAAGATCACATTGTCTTTCAAGATCAAATCTTCGGTGAAGATAAACCAGTCGTCGAAAATCAAAAGCCAGAAGAACTACCGCTTGACTTACAAGTCGAACTCTCACTTGTAAGTGATCGAATGAGCATTGCATATCGACAGTATTTAAAAGAGCTGGGTGTTGTGCTTGGAACAAATTAAAAGGTGCCTCAAGAAAGCTGTAGCGAATGATCGCTACAGCTTTTATTGTAAAACAGTTTAGTCAATGAAAAGTTTGAAAAAAAAAGAGAATACTAAAGTGTTTGACGAAAAAAGAAACTGCTTTATTTAAATTTTCTTCACGAACCTTGTTGACTTTTGACTTTTTTGGTTTTATACTTGACTCTACAAAATAAAATATATAAAATATAATCATTCGTATAATTTGGAAATAAGGTCTAAAAGTTTCTACCTGCTACCGTAAATAGCAGACTACGAATGCACTTAAAAATCGTTGCTTTTTTGATCTTATTCTTTCGTCGAAGGAACGCATTTTTTAAAGGCATTCGCATCTCGTAAGAATGCCTTTTTGCAATGATTAGGATGAGATGAAGAGAAGGAGAAAAGAAATGAACTTTGAAAAATTATTTAAGCTCAAACAAAACAACACGACGGTACGTACTGAGGTCATGGCAGGTATTACCATCTTCTTCGCTTCTGTATTTGCGATCTTGACGATTCCCAACCTAATCGGACAAGGTGATGTTACCCTCATGAATGGCGTGTTTGTTGCAGGTGTTTTAAGTGCTGCAGCGGGGTCCTTACTCAAAGCTTTTGCTGCTAATTTACCTTTCGTACAAGTTCCAGGAATGGGGCTCGGTTCTTTCTTTGCTTTTACCGCCATGCCTGCCGTCGCTGTGATGACGGGCATCATAGATATGCCAGCTGTTAGGCAATATCAAATGGCATTGGCATTGGTATTCATTTCGGGGATCGCCTTTGTTGCCACATCCATTGGTGGCATCAGACAGTTTATTATTGACGGTGTGCCGCAAAACATTAAACTGGCACTGGGTGCTGGCATTGGACTTTTCATCGCTGCGCTTGGTTTAAGGCAATCAGGACTTATCGTTGCGAATCCAGGAACACTTGTCGCACTTGTTGATTTCAGCAGCTTTTCAGAAAATCCGACACCTGTTTTAGGTGCATTACTTTCACTTGCTGGTCTTGCCATCATGGTTGTGTTATTTGCGAAAAAAGTAAAAGGCGGCATTTTAATTGGAATTATTGTAACGACTATTCTAGCTTACTTAACTGGACACACACCTTGGCCAGAAACTTTTTCCTTTAGCTTAGCAGGCGTTGGTCGTGACTTCTTAGATGTCTCATTTTTACGCCTCGACTTTAGCCTTTTCACCAGTGTAAGCGGCGCTGCTTGGGGTTCTTTATTCGCCCTCGGATTTACATTTTTCCTGATCAACTTGCTTGATGCATTAGGAACAATTTACGGGATTGCTTCGGCTAATGGTATGGTCGATGAAAAAGGTGAAGTCACTGGACTTCAACGAGGTATGACGGTAGATGCACTTGGTACTGTTATCGGTTCTTTGTTCGGTTCATCAAGTACAGCGACGACAGTTTCATCAGCAGCAGGCATCGCTGAAGGTGGACGTACAGGGCTTACTTCACTCGTTACAGGCGTCTTGTTTTTATCCATCATCTTCTTGGCGCCGCTTGTTAATCTCATCCCACTTGTCGCAACAGCCCCTGCCCTTATTTTCGTTGGTTGTTTAATGATGACTCACATTAAAGAAGTTGATTTCTCTGATGTAACAGAAACAGTTCCAGCATTTTTAACAATTGTAATCATGCCCATGACATCTTCAATTGGAAATGGAACATCAATTGGCTTGATTTCATATGTCGTTATTAAATTGTTAACAGGACGTTTTAAAGAAATCAAATTATCCTCTGTTGTTATCGCAGCCTTCTTACTGCTTCAATTTATTCTTTAAAAGCCTAAATGCTACGACCTCCGGTTAATTCGGAGGTTTTTTCATCTAAAAAAGACCAAATGAGAATCAAACCTCACTGATCTTTTCAAACTATCGTACGACTTTTTCAGTTTCTGCATCAAAGAAGTGTGCTTTGTTCATATCGAGTACTAATTCAATACGGTCGTGCATCGCAACTTCATTACGCGCATCTAGCTTCGCTGTTACTTTTTGTTCACCAATGATGACTGAGACAAGTAATTCATGTCCTAATAATTCTGATACTTCTACTTCAGCATTGTATTTAGCGCCAGAATGTACTTCTGCAACCAATGGGTCGTTACTAATGTCTTCTGGACGAATCCCAAGGATCATGTCTTTTCCTTCATAACCTTGCTCAACCAACACTTTATTTTTACCTTCTGGAATTTGGAACTTACCAGTTGGTACAACGAAATGACCATTTTCGATTTTACCACTCAAGAAATTCATCGCCGGGCTTCCTGTGAATCCACCAACGAATACTGTGTTTGGCGTGTTGTAAATTTCTTTTGGGGTTCCAATTTGTTCAATTAAACCATCTCGCATGACAACGATACGTGATGCCATCGTCATCGCTTCAGTTTGATCATGGGTTACATAAATCGTCGTTGTCGCTAAACGCTCATGTAATTTAATGATTTCAGAACGCATCGACACACGTAACTTGGCATCTAAGTTAGATAAAGGCTCATCCATTAAGAATACTTTTGCATTACGTACAATCGCACGACCTAACGCAACACGTTGACGCTGTCCACCAGATAAAGCTTTCGGCTTACGCTCCAAATACTCTTCTAGACCGAGAATTTTAGCTGCATCTCTTACTTTTTGATCAATTTGATCTTTTGGCATTTTACGTAACTTTAATCCGAATGCCATATTATCGTACACATTCATATGTGGATAAAGGGCATAAGATTGGAACACCATGGCGATATCGCGATCTTTAGGTGCGACATCATTCATCACTTTACCATCAATGATTAACTCACCTTTAGAAATTTCTTCAAGTCCGGCAATCATTCTTAACGTTGTTGACTTCCCACATCCTGACGGACCTACGAAGACGATAAATTCTTTATCTTGAATATCTAAGTTGAAATCTGTTACAGATGGTTTTGGATTTCCATCATAAATTTTATAAATATTATTGAGTTGTACCTCTGCCATTACTAAAATCACTCCTTGTATTTCAATACTATTATTATACATTGAAACCTGTTTCATTACAATGTCAAATGTGCACAGAGTGACTTCTTTTTATTGGGCATGTTTGACAACTTGACTTTTCCCATTTAAGTTCAATTTTACGCAAGCGAGAAAAACCAATGTCACAAAAGCTCGAAAATTCTTGAAACATTGGCCATATTCATGTATAATAATGGTAGCAGAAAGTGAAAAGGCGGTAGCGAACATCACATCAAAATGAAAGGAGGATTTTCTCGTCCAGAAATTTTGAAATGGGGTGTCGCTATGAAAATTA
>JGI24700J35501_10930852_pt1 | contig 28256 bp, 27 predicted proteins | sample TergutTh196P1_FD_35501 | JGI IMG/M metagenome (IMG submission 35501)
TTAACGACCGTTGCGATGTGAAGGCGTCGGTTGTTAAACATCGGATTATTTTCAGGCGTTGGTTCTGGTTGTGGGGTTGGCTCTGGTTCAGGCTCAGGCGTTGGTGTCGACACACCACCGACCAAGTTTAAATCAATGATTTGATAGAATGCTTCATTGGCGTCACTGCGATTCCAAACAGCGTAAACGAGGTGATAGCCATTTCGGTCAGTTGGGATGAAGACTTGGTGGGTTGACCGACTGTTACTTCCTGGATTAACCCCATTGCCTTGAATGGTGGCAATCGGTGTTAAATCAAACTGCGCCCGTGTAAGTGGGGCATCCGGATTCCAATCAGGCTTTGTAATGAAATACTGCCAATTGTTGGTTCGATGCCCGACGGTATAAAACCAAGTAAACGTATTCCAACCCACATTCATCGTTGTGCGATCCCATAATGTACTCGTTTGACGGTCAATCGGCTGCGGACAAGATGACCACCAAATGGCACAGTTGGCAGAAGCCAATCGCCCATCTTGGGGACTCCCTGCACCTGTTGGCCAGTTGACACGGGTTCCTAAACTTTGCGGCTCAGTTGCCACATTCCCAATCATCGCTGTTGAACCTGTTCCCCGTCGATTAGAATACCTAAAAGCACGAGAGAATGGGACTTCTACATACCCATGAGCATGTGCAGTCTTTGACGGCATGAAATAAACCATCATTGTTAGGACACTCATGAAGAAAATTAAATGTATCATGTTAAAAACTCCTTTTTTATGTTGATGAAATGAATAAAAATCAAGCTGAACGCAGCTTTTAAACTTCAATAAAAGCGTCCGCTTTTTCATGTTGCCTTAAATCTCTTAACAGTTGGACACTCACTAATGATCAAAGGATCATTGTCGAATTTTAATTTAATCCACACGTGTGGCACTCTGACCGTTAACGCTTAAAGACGTGACGCGAGTCTGGGTATTGACACCCATTGGGAACGTGATGGTGCCATTGTTGTTAAGGGCACCATTAATCCTCGTTGCCCCATGACCATTTGAACCGACAGCCCAATTTGCTGGCCATTCAAAGGTTGGATTTCCACCAGTATAGGTCAAATTGACCTGCCATAGCGATGGGATGTTGGCACCTGTTTGATTTCTAACCGTGATCTGTTGCCTATTTGTGCCTTCCCCTGAAATACTAAAGGTTAAACCTGATGCTGGCGTTGGTTCCGGTTCTGGTTGTGGTGTCGGCGTGTACGCAACAGTTGTCCCTTGTGCCATGTTTGAATGAACAGAGACGGCACTAAATCTCACTGAATAGGTATAGGAGGTACTAGGTGTAAGGCCATGATCTATAAAGGTTCGGACATGAGCTGGTACTTTTGCAATTTGAACCCCATCACGGAAAATCTCGTACTGACCATCCGTTACTTGATGCTGAGTTGAATCCCAAGCCAAGGACAGACTGGTCTGTGTCGTGTTGGTAACATGTAAATGCATCGGTGGATTTAAACTGCCGCTCGGTGTCGTTTCAATACCACCTGGAATTGTCACGCGAATCGTATTGCTGGCTGCTGATGATTGACCTGATGAATCAACAGAACGAGCCTGATAAAAGTAAGTATGCCCTGCCTGAGCGGTCGTATCAATAAAACGATCATAGGGTGTATCGGTATGCCCGATTTTAGTGAAATTTTGTTCGTCGACGCTTCGGTAAAGGTCTGTTTTAACGCTACCAGGGACGATTGCCCACATGAGATCCACATGACCAGGAGAAATAGCGCCCATTGTATGCAGATGTCCTGGCACTGCTAGCAGTCCACTTGTTAAAACCAATACCGTATTACTTGGCGCTGATGGTTGATGAGTTCCATCCAATGCGACCACATAATAATGATAGCTCATCCCAGGATCCACAGTCTTGTCTAGGTATTCGTTGGTCGTTGAATGACCAATCAGTTCCATGTTTTCTGCCATCGTTCCCCGATAAATCTGGTAATTAACGGCATGAATGGCGGGTGTCCATCTTAAATGAACTTCATTTGAGGTAGAAAAGGGGGCGTAAAGCAAGGTTGGTGCGCCCGAGGGTGTTGGGGTTGACATTGTCGCTGAGGGCGCATCGCAAGGACATTGCGATTGAGGAATTACTGCCATTGTGTCACTTCCTTTCTTTCATGAATAACGGCTAATTTATCATCGTATTCACTGTCATATTAGGCGAATAAGCTTCATTACCAAATTGATCGAACGCCTTCACAGCATAAGTATACAGGGTGTTTGGAACCAATCCTGCATCAACAAAAGTCGTTGTCTGCGGTCCGACTTCTCCAACAACAGCGTGATTACGATAAATCCGATAACCTAAAACACCATGGGTAGATGTCGATGGATTCCACTGAAGGCTAAGGCTCGTAGAAGTGGCTTTTAATTGGGTTGGACCTGTTAATGTAGGTGCTGTTTCAGTGATGACTTCTGTTGTTCCCGTTGCAGTATTTGAATGTTCACTGGCTGCATGGGCCCGCACTGTATAATTGTATGTCCCCCCTGAGGATAAACCAGTGTCAATGAACGTGGTTGCATATCCTGGAACGGTTGCGATTTTTATGCCATTACGGAAAATTTCATAATTTTTCACTGGTACTGCATTTTGAGATGGCTGCCATGCGAGCGAAATGGTTGTTTCTGTTTGTCCTGTAATGTGCAAATGGGTCGGTGGATTAAGTGGACCTGTTGGCACAGGTGTTGGTGTTGGATACTCAAGTTCAGGCTCTGGTTGTGGTTCAGGCTCTGGCGTTGGAATATAGGTCGACGCTTCACTCAGGTGCCAACGTTGATTCGGATTTCCTGTGTTTGACCAAGTGATGATGCGTGTTCCATTGGCAGTCGTATTCCCGCCTTCCACATCAAAACTACGACCCGTTTCTGTATTTAAAATTTGATAGGTATTGTTAACCCCAGGGACAACACGCCAATTGGACGCCGTGGTCGCAGTATCGGTTAAACTCAAGCTGTTATTTGCTTCTGTGATGTAGCGACCATCTGTCGTATTTTGAATGGTATAAGATTGACCGTTGGGATTCAAATTAAATTGCCATACTTGATGTTGTCCAGTCGTCGGCTCATTTAAAGCAACTTGATTCCCATTTGCTTGTATACGCGTGATACCATTAAGGGCTGTTGCTAAATGAAGGGCTTGGTTGTTGAAAATAGGCGTATTTTCAGGTTGTGGTTCAGGCTGTGGCTCAGGTTCAGGTTGCGGTGCAGGTGTTGTTGGTCCTGTCCCACCGACAATATTTAAATCAACCACATTATAAAAAGCCATTTGTGTATCGCCGATGGTCCAAATGGCTAAAACGATGTGATACCCATTTCGATCCGCTGGAATGTTAACCATATGCGTCGATCTCGTTCCATAAGAACCTACAAAAGACATGTCCCATTCAACCGTTGTAATCGGAGTTAAATCAAACTGATCTCTTGTTAGGGGTGCATCAGGATTCCAATTTGGCTTTGTGATGAAATACTCCCATCTTCGTGTCGCATGACCGATGGTATAAAACCATGTAAAAGGTTGTGGCCCTGGTGAGATATCGGTTTTAGACCAAAGCGTACTCGTTTGACGGTCAATTAACCCGCATCCATGGAGACAATCGGCCGAAGCAATTTGTCCGTCCCGTGGAATATGACCTGTTCCCCCCGAACAACTTCCTTGAGCTGGCCAGCCTTGACAGGTTTCCATCCCGTGGGGATTATCCGAAGCCGATCCAATCATGGCATGTCGCTGATTCCAATTTAAAGTTTGATTAGGAAATCTTCCTGAATACGTAAACGCACGAGCAGGTGGACTTTCCACATAACCATGGGCATGGGCAGTTGATGAGGCGTGAGCCAATACGGTCAACATAGCCATAAAAAACATGAAAAAACTAACGATTTCAAACATTTCATTTCCTTCCTTTCAAACATAGACGTTAAACATCTAGACCTTACTACCATATGACATTTTGCCTATGAAGGTATGGGCGAAATGTGGATAAATCGGGTTATTTACCAAAACGAATGAGGTGAATTATCTTGATTTCACGTTGCAACAGGGATGTTTTTTTATAAAAATGATTCAACCATGATGTTCACTTATTCGCTTTAAGCATTGGGGCATATGATATACGAGAAGCTAACAGATTAGCAAAAGGAGTGAAATCATGGCCATTATCGTAACAAATGAAGCAAGCTTAATTGCAGCAGTGAATGCCCCGCCAGCAGATGGTGTCATTCAAATAGGGGCAGCGATTATTTTTTCGACAACATTAACCATCCCAGCTACTTCGCGGATTACCATTGAAAGTGTACCAGAAGCGACCTATACATTAAGTCCTGGTCCGGGTGTTTACCCCTTGATAAATTTAGAAGGGCAATTGGCATTACAGCAGATTGTTTTAGATGGGACACCCCCTGTAGCAGGGCAAGCGACGAAGGGCATTGTGACAGCGCCAGGTTCTGTTTTGATTTTAAATGTAGGGGCTGTTGTTGAGCATTTTGAGTCCCTTCCGACTGAAGCAGGGGCGGGTATCGATTCATCAGGTATTGTTTATATGTGTGATGGGACCATTCAGTATAATCGAGCGTTAGGGCAAGGGGGTGGTGTCCAACTGCGAGCCGGTTATTTTTACATGTATGGCGGATCTATTAACAACAATGTCTCGACCACTTCCGGCGGCGGGATTGGTTGTGCGGCGGGTTCTACTTTTTATTTGAATTGCGGTGAAATCCATGATAATCGTGCAGCCATTAGTGGTGGTGCTGCGTATGTGGATGTGAATGCAGGCCATACTTTTGTCATGAATGGCGGTTGTGTGTATAACAATTTTGCTGAATTAACGGGTGGTGCTTTTTTCATCATTAGCAATGTGACCCAATTAATGGCCCAGTTTAATGGGGGAAGATTATTTGATAACACGGCTGGTCAAGCAGGGGGTGCCATTTGTATTGCGCCCAATAATCCGACTGCTTGGGTTGATATTGACGGTTGTGTCTCCATTACAGGAAATAGCGGCTTAACAACCCCTGGCCCGACCCAAGGCGGGGGTGCCATTTATGTCATCACAGGTATTTTATATGTGAATAACGGTTCTATTACGGATAATCACATTAGCGGCGAAAATACCCAAGGGGAGCAAATTTTTGCGGTTACGACGGGGAATGCCCAGCTTTATATCGACGGTGTGTTGCAACCCCCTAATACGACTTTCGGGACGGCCATTGATGCGCCTATCATGCTTTGTGTCCCACCTGATACCCCGTGTTCGATAGCGGATTGTTATGAGCGTGCGGTTGAGACTGAAAAAACGGGAACACCGGCTGAACCTGGATTGGGCGAACCCATTGATTATACCATTAGCAGTGTGGTGACCTTAGGGGGTGGGATTCCTTATTTGAACATTGTCGATGCGTTACCCATTTGGTCAGGTGGTGCTGCGACTTTAGACACGACAGTGACACCTACGGCCACGGTGATACTGGCTGATGGGACTCAAATCACAGCCAATGTGGTTTATCAAGTCACGATCAACCCTTTAACGAGGCAAGAAACAATCACCTTTGAAGTGGTTGATGAGCGTGGCAATCTCCTTGTCCTTCCTGCTGGAACTCAGGTTATGGTTCATTTTCGCATCAATCAAGATGCACCTTGTGGCACTGAATTAACCAATAACGCCACTGTTTTTACAGCGCCTTGTGATCATGGGACACCTATAACAGATACGGTTCGCATCACCTGTCCTGAAGTACCCGAAATCACAGCTGAGAAAACTGTGTCGCCAACGACCGCTCAAATCGGGGATACGGTTACGTATACGATCACCATTCGCAATGTAGGTTCTGTTCCTACTCAAGGGTTGACAATCACAGATACCCTCCCACCTGGCTTAACCTACGTTTCAGGAAGTGAAACGTCAACAGGGGGGAGTATCGCCCAAATCGGAACCCCACCTGATTTAATATTTGCCCTTTCTGACTTACAACCAGAAGAAACAACCGTCATCACCTTCCAAGCTGTTGTCAATGAATCAGCAGCAACCATGATTGCCCCCAATGAAGCAGAAGTTAATCCAGGTGACGGTGGCGACCCTGTCTTTCCCATTTCTCCACCGATTACCATCACACCGCCCCCGCCAGGCGCACCGGAAATCACAGCTGAGAAAAATGTCTTTCCAACGACCGCTCAAATTGGGGATACGGTCACATATACCCTTACGATTAGTAATGTTGGCGCCGTTGCCACAGAGGGATTGACGGTAACCGATACGCTTCCGATAGGTTTAACCTATGTTCCAGGAAGCGAAACGTCAACAGGGGGAAGTGTCATCCAAACAGGCACCCCACCGGATTTGGTATTTGCCCTTTCTGATCTACAACTAGGAGAAACCGCAGTCATTACCTTCCAAGCCGTTGTCAATGAATTGGCAACAGACCCCATTGTTCCTAATGAAGCAGAAGTGAGCCCAGGTGGTGGTGGCGACCCTGTCTTTCCTATTTCCCCACCGATTAACATCATCATACCCCCAACACCACCGCCAAAAGCGGATACACTGACTAAAACGTCATTACAACGCTGTATCGCACCGGGAGATTTCATTGATTATACCATTACTTATACCAACGGCAATCCCATTACAGACCAGTTGGTCATCACTGACTACCTGCCGGACGGTGTTTACTTTGACTCGGGCAATTTAGCCACCTTAACCATTAATGGAATTGAGTCACAAATTGTCAATACAGGCTCATTAACCGACCCGCAGTTTGTCATTCCAGGGCCTATCCCCGCTGATTCGACCATTACCCTTATGTTTACGGCTTATACTTGCTATCCTTGTGGTCTACTGGTCAATCTGGTCATTGCTGATCATGGAACGTCCCAACTCAGGGCACAGGATTCAGGCGTTCGTGTTATCCATCCTCAACCCGTCTGCCCGCCACGCCCTAAGCCCTACCCTTGCAGACGCCGTCATCACTGTTCTTCGCGTGTTTCTAATGATCATGGGCAATATGCGTATCAAGCAGTGGACTTAACACCCGATCGGACCTTATATCGTTTTAGCTGATTCATCACCATGAATAAAAGGATGCACAACTTTAAGCGTTACACATCCTTTTTATTTAGATGAACAAATTAAGCAGGACCAATTAAAATCCAGCGATCTGGTCTAGCACTTGGTGAATTGGCAGCACCAAATAGATTAAATCGTGCTTGATAAATGTTGCCATTGTAAATGGCACGACTCCCTGCCATGAATGTCCCATTGGGCGTCCATTGTGGATAGTTAGGCGTTGGTGTTGGTTCGGGTTCAGGTGTTGGTTCAGGTTCAGGTGTTGGAACATGCACAGCTGTTGTCCCTGTTGCCGTATTGGAATGAGCGCTTAAAGCATGGCTTCTAACGGTGTACGTGTAAGTTGTTCCTGGCGCTAAGCCATTATCTGTAAAGATATGGGTATTTCCTTGGACTTCTGCAATTTTTATCCCATCTCTAAAAATTTCATAGCTGTTAATGGTAACAGCATGGTTACTTGCATGCCAAGCCAAGCTAATACTGCTTTGTGTTTGATGCGTGACGTGTAAGTTCATTGGTGGATGAAGAGCGCCTGTTGATTCAGGTCCAGGTTCAGGCTGTGGCGTTGGCTCAGGTTCTGGATAAGGCCCCGGTGTTCCTGGTGTACCTGTTGTGCTTGGAACAGCGACTGTTAGCAGCTGACTTGGCGGTGAAGCTTGTCCGTGCTGGTCTAAGGCGATGACTCTGTAAAGATGGGTTTGTCCAGAGACAACGTCTGTGTCAATAAAGTGATTCGTTGGTGCACTAGCAATGATGGACATGGTATCTAAATTAGGCCCTCTTTGAATATGGTACTCCGTTGCGCCTGGAATCTCTTGCCATCGCAATTCCACTTGATAAGGTGTTTTTGAGGCGACATGGACATTGGTTGGCATGGTTGGTGCTGGTGGTAATGGTACACCCAGCTTACCAACAACTTGCCACCAGGATGGATCTTGTGGCGGTGGGTTATGTCTACCATTATGATTGTTTCGTGCTTCATAGACAAAGCCTTGCCATGAGACACGATGTCCTCTTAAATAAGTCAATCCACCTTGCCATTCGGGAAAAGGACCTGCTAAGATTTCGTATTCTGGTTGTAAAGAACCTGCAGGAACATAGGGGGCATTGGGATTGTTAAGTTCCACATCGATGACTTGATAAAAGGCACCTTGGCCAAGGGGTCCATTGTTCCAAATAGCTAAAATAACATGATAGCCGCTTCGATCAGTGGGAACGGGTACTTGGTGAGAAACGGTTTGTGGTGGGAATGCGCCAAGAGGTACTTCTGGAATTTGAGCAATGCGTTCAAACATATATCGGGCTAAAGGGGCATTGGGATTCCAACCTGGACGGGTAATCCAGTACTGCCAATCTTCTGAAGCGTGGGAAGCTGTAATGCGCCAAGTGAACGTTTGCATACCACCATTTAACGGTTGACGGGGCCATCGGGTACTTGTTTGCTGATCTAATACACAAACAGGACTACCTGGCGAACAGTTGGCAGAAGCAATGCGCCCATCAAGAGGACCCCGAGTAGGGAATCCTTTTCCGGCTTCTAGCCCATTGGCAACATGTGCACCAAGGGCTAGAAGTGACCTGCTGGGTGGGGACTGGACATAGCCATGGGCATAACATTTTGTTGACATGAAATAAGTTATCATAAGCATCATGCCGATGAAAAGAAAAACAGGTATCATTCAAAAAAACTCCTTTATTAATGGATTGACCTCCAAGTTAGTAGGTGTACGTTGTGTCAATCTTTTTTGCACTTCCTCTATAATGTATGAAAGTAGGAGATTAAATGACATTAAAAAATCAGGACATTTCCTAAAAATTGAAGCCATCTGTTTTAAATAGTCGCAAACTGAGTCGGTTAATCATCACAGGTGTCCCAACTTTATGATACTTGCACAGCGTCTTTTCTTACTTTCGTAACCGTTTGCGCTTAATGATAAGCCTGTTAGCGGTAGCGATAAGTGAGGTGGTTCAGTTGTTGAGATTTGCTTTTTTGAGTGATATGTGTTAGAATAAGTATATTAAAAAACAGACGTGCTGTAACACGTCTGCCGAGCTTTCCGTAATAGGGAGTTCATCCTTACACGACGTTAATCATCGTGCGATTTCCTACCCTTAACATTACGTTTTGGTTGACGTAAGGGTAGGTTTTTTTGTTTGTCAAAATACCTTTTGACGAAGTAGCACGACCCAAAATCTAAGATTTTGTCGGTCGCACTTTCGAGACAGGAGCTTGATGAACAAAGTGAATCATTAGCGACGAACCTGGAACCTTGGAGACTGATTTAACAGCCGTTGTGCTGCTCTAGTGTTATTATATCAGATTTTGTTGATGAATGGTAGAGTAAATTTACTTCAACGTGGTTCTGCGCATTTGATTTAAAGCAGATACATGCCATAAAGATGAATAATTTAAAAAAGTATTAAAATAGGGTTGCAATTTTTTCAAAATGCTGTATAATACTGAGAAATAACTTTTTATTTTTAAACCAATTAAATGCTCAAGAAAGAGGCGTAACATTGTGAAGTCATTCATGCTAAATACAACACATCATCATAGACAGAGGGTTTGATCAGATAAGCGATAAGTCGTTTATCCATACAAGCCCGTTTTCTGCTATTGTAAAAAGGTGCTTGTACTTAGCTTAAGGATTTTTAAAGCCATGCAAGCATAGAATATTATGTTTGCGTGGTTTTTTCGTATCATAACAAGGAGTTGATCAGCTTTGAATAGCTATGTACTTAAAGAATATCAAATGAAAAGAAAAATGGAGGACTTCGCTTTGTCATCAGGCTATCTTCCTTATGAGCCGACGTTATTTGAAAGTTATGATCATTTTTCAATGCTAAGTGGTGACGTTAAAAAAGAACAGCTGGTCACTGTTATCAATGGTCAAAAGTTTCAACTCTTGAGACCGGATATTACCACAACGATTATGAATAATGTTTTGCCCTATATTCCAGAGGGTCAGTGTGTCAAATTATTTTATCAATCAACTGTTTATCGGGCGTCGAGTAGTGGCATCAAAGCGATTGATCAATTTGGGATTGAGTACTTGGGACTCACCAATTGGCCTTGTGAACGAGATATTTTAAGCCTAGCCATTTCTTATTTACAAGATGTTCCTTTTGTCTTAGAGGTCGGAACAACAGCATTTTTAAACCAATTGATCGACTTGTGTGAACTGGGGGCTGAGCAAGAAAAGATCTTTCGAAAATTGGTGTACATTAAAAACCGTGAAGAGCTTGTTAAGTTTGGGAAAGTCAATCAGATTCCTAATGACGTGCAACTTATTTTAGCTGAGTTGTTTACCCTTAGGGGAACATATACGGAGGTTTTGATGAAATTGAAAAGCCTACCGCTCGGTTCTACTTTAAGTATGACGTTAAATGAGGTGGATTACTTAAAAGCATTTGAGGATCAAGTCGTATTCGATTTGTCGATGAATAATGAGCGAGCTTATTACGATGGGATCATTTTTAAAGGGTACTATCGCCATGTCTCAAAAGCTGTGCTTTCTGGTGGTCGTTATGCGGGAAATGCCATTGGATTTTCCATTGATGTGGATAAGTGGATGAAGGGTCAGAAGGAGGAAAGTGCGATATGGACTATTTAACGGTGGCATTAGCGAAAGGACGTTTAGCTAAAGACACGCTAGAGAGATTACGGGCAGCTGATATGGCAGCAGCCATTGACATGGACAGTCGTAAACTGGTCTTTCGTGATGAAAAAGATGGCATTGAATACTTGCTTGTTAAGCCTGTAGATGTGGTCACGTATGTTGAAAAAGGGGTGGCTGATATTGGTGTGGTCGGTAAAGATATTATCCTTGAACAAAACTTAGATGTCTATGAATTGCTAGACTTACAATTTGGAAAATGTGCCTTTGCGATTGCTGGTTTTCCAAATACAGATTTATATGGACCAGAAAAAGTGCTTAAAATCGCAACGAAGTTTCCTCATATTACGCGGAAGTATTTTGCAGGCAAACGAGAAATTGAAACCATTTACCTGAATGGTTCAGTCGAACTTGCACCACTCATGAACATGTCGGACTGTATTGTCGACTTGGTGGAAACCGGCAGCACACTAAAAGAAAATGGATTGGTCGTGCTCGAAAAAATGTTTGATATTCAAGCTAAGCTCATTGGCAATCGAGCCAGTTATCAGTTTAGTTACGATAAAATCCAAACCTTTATTAAAGCAGTAGAAAGAGAGGGAACAGTAGATGCTACAGATTATTCATGGCAATAAAGCCAGTGCCGAACTCGAAAGAATTCTTAACCGAGGCATTTCTGAAACAACAGAAATCGAACAAATAACGAAAGCCATTTTAGCAACAGTTAAAGCAGAAGGTGATGCTGCTGTGAAGGCTTATACGAAACAATTCGATGGTGCGGATATAAAAGCCTTTGAAGTGACGCAAGCTGAATTTGACGCTGCTTTTTCAGAAGTAGATGATGCTTTGATCAAAGCCTTAGAAGCTGCGAAACAAAACATCGAAACCTATCATGAAAAGCAATTGCGAGCAGGGTATGAAATTCGAGATGAACAAAAAATGCTTCAACAGCTTGTCAACCCTGTTGAACGAGCAGGCGTCTACGTTCCAGGTGGGAAAGCTGCTTATCCATCAACGGTTTTGATGAATGTGATTCCTGCGAAAATAGCAGGGGTGACTGATATTACGATGGTTACACCACCAGATAAAGATGGCAAAATTAAAAGTAGTCTATTGGTTGCAGCCAAGTTGGTCGGTGCGACACGGGTTTTAAAAATGGGAGGGGCTCAGTCGATTGCTGCTCTTGCTCACGGCACCGAAACCATTACAAAGGTTGATAAAATTGTGGGTCCTGGTAATGCGTATGTGGCCATGGCGAAAAATTTGGTATCGGGAACTGTCGGAATTGATATGATTGCAGGCCCTTCAGAAGTGCTCGTTCTAGCTGATGCGACAGCTAACCCAGCTTATATTGTGGCTGATTTAATGGCACAGGCTGAGCATGATGAAATGGCATCTGGAATTGTGATTACCACGTCAGAAAAACTAGCACACGACATTGCGGAGCTGGCACCTAAAATGGTCAATGACCAGCCGAGGAAAGCGATTATTGAAGCTGCTTTCAAAGGCTATGGTGCCATTATCGTCGTGGATACGATGGAAGAAGGGCTTCATTTGGTCAACACCATTGCGCCTGAACATTTGGAAATTTTGACTGCAGACGCTTTAGACATTTATCAAAAGGTTAAACATGCAGGTGCGATCTTCTTAGGCGAATACACACCAGAGTCTGTCGGTGATTACTACGCTGGAACGAACCATACATTGCCAACCAATGCAACAGCGCGTTTTTCATCTGCACTTAATGTGGCCGACTTTCAAAAGAAGACATCTGTTGTTTATTATAGTAAAGAAGCACTAGAAGCGGCACGAACGCATATTGAATTGATTGCTGAAGAAGAAGGATTATATGCACATCGAGATGCGGTGAGTATTCGGTTTGGGGAAATACTTTAAAGGAAGTCATACGATATGAGTCATAGCAAAACGGTACAGATTAGAAATAGTACAGCTGAGTTTTTGATTTTTTCTTATCAGCAAGGTGGAGATGGGATTAATGTTCGGGTTGAAGATGGAACCATTTGGTTAACTAATAAAAGCGTTAGTGAACTTTTTGAAACTTCGACGGAAAACATTCGACTTCATTTTAAAAACATTTTTCAAGAAGGGGAATTGTTGGAAAATTCAGTTACCCAGAAATACTTGGCAACTGCAACAGATGGAAAAAATTATCATACAAAACACTACAATTTAGACGCGATTATCATTGAAACATAGGAGGCGACACAATGAGAACAGCAACGATTAATAGAAAAACGAAAGAGACAGACATCCAATTAACATTGAATTTGGACGGTACGGGAAAAAGTAGGCTTGATACAGGGGTTGGTTTTTTCGACCATATGTTAACAGCATTCGCATTTCACAGCGGGATTGATTTAGATGTGACTTGCAAAGGCGATTTAGAAGTGGATGATCATCATACAGTTGAAGATGTAGGTTTGGCTTTAGCAACTGGCATACTCGAAGCGTTAGGGGATAAAAAAGGGATTAATCGCTATGGGTCTTCATATGTGCCAATGGATGAAACCCTTGCACGGGTTGTCATTGATTTTAGTGGTCGACCTGCTTTTGTTTATCAAGTTGATTTAAAGCGAGACAAGGTGGGTACGATGGATACTCAAAATGTGCAGGAATTCTTTAAATCTATTAGCAATGAGGCGAAAATGAACCTGCACATGGAAGTCCTCTACGGTGATAATGATCATCATAAAGTCGAAGCTTTATTTAAAGCATTGGGTCGTGCTGTGAAAGAAGCGATTAAAATTGTAGATGACCGGTTGCCTTCAACGAAAGGAGTGTTGTAAATGGGCACAGTGATTATTGATTATGGGGTTGGCAATATTGGGTCGCTGATGGGTGCCTTAGATGCCATTCAAATGGCTTATGTGTTAAGTGGCAATCCAACCGTTATCGAGGGGGCAACTGCCATTATTTTACCAGGTGTTGGTGCGTTTAAAGCTGCCATGGATGAACTTGAAAAGCGTGATTTGGTAGACATTTTGAAAAAGAAAGCCAAAGCAGGAACGCCTTTTATGGGGATTTGCTTGGGCATGCAACTGTTATTTGAATCAAGCGAAGAAAATGGTCATCATGAAGGGTTAGGCTTAATTGAAGGAAATGTTAAGGCCATTCCCGCTACAGTAAAAATTCCACACATGGGTTGGAATAGCTTAGATTTTCAACTTGAGGATGCCATTTTGAAAAACAATGCACCGGGTGATTACGTCTATTATGTGCATTCTTACTATGCCAACACAGCAGCCGAATTTATTGTTGCTTCTAGCGAGTATGGCGTACAAGTCCCCGGCATCGTGCGAAAGGATAATATGATCGGGATGCAATTTCATCCTGAAAAAAGCAGCGAAGCGGGGCTGAATTTATTAAACGCGTTTAAAGAACTTATTTGATGACCATTAAAAACAGCTATTCCTTTTGAAAATAGCTGCTTCGTTTAATCCTGATCTTCCTCCAACTCTTTTAAAGCTTCATCATAAGGTGCTAGTACCATACCTTCCGTATTTGCTATTTTAGCAATGACCTTATACATTTCTTTAGAGCTCGTTCTTAGCGCTGTATCAGCAAGTAATGAAAGTAAAACTTTTGTTTCGTATGCCATAGATAAAACCCTCCTTTAATAACCGCATTCATATAACATTATTATATACTAATATGGATATCTATGCAAGCAATTAAACGTGAAATAACTTTTTTAAAATTCAAATAAAATGACAAGGTGGTTTAAATCATGAAACTTTTCCCCGCAATAGACATTCAAGATAAACAAGCAGTCCGCCTTTCCCAAGGCGATTTTAATCAAAAAACAGTTTATCATACGAATCCGCTTGAAGTGGCTAAGCAGTGGCAAGCTGCTGGTAGTGAGTGGTTGCATGTGGTGGACTTGGATGGTGCCAAAGATGGTGTGTCAAAAAATGTTGAGATTACCCGGGAAATTATTTCTCAAACGGATCTCAAGGTTCAATTAGGGGGCGGTATCCGTTCGGCTGATCATGTGAAAGACTGGATTGTTGCTGGTCTTGATCGGGTCATTATTGGTAGTGCAGCAGTGGGAAATTTACCCTTTGTCGCAGCGTTGGTTCAAGCGTACGGTGAAAAAATTTGCATCGGTGTTGATGCAAAAAATGGTAAAGTAGCGACACATGGTTGGTTAACCGACTCAGGTGTCGACGCATTTGAATTTTGCCAGCAGCTAGAAAAAGTCGGTGTTCAAACTGTCGTTTATACAGATATCGCAAAAGATGGCATGATGCAAGGTCCCAATTTTGAAGCCTACGAAAAACTGGTACGAGAAACAAACCTCCAAATCATTGCATCAGGTGGCGTCAGTCGTTTAGAAGATTTGACACGACTGGCTGAGATTGGGGTGTACGGTGCGATCCTCGGAAAATCCTTATACGAAGGCGCATTTACTTTAGAGGAGGCGATTGCATGCTTGCAAGAAGGATAATTCCTTGTCTTGATGTTCGCAACGGTCGGGTTGTCAAGGGTCAAAAATTTAAAGACATTATTGACGTGGATTCCCCTGAAGACTTAGGCGCATTTTACAGTAAAAATGGCGCTGATGAGTTGGTGTTTTACGACATCACCGCCTCTAACGAGGAGCGAGCCATCTCGTTATCATTCGTCGAAAAAGTAGCGGCGAAGCTTCGTATTCCCTTTTGCGTCGGTGGTGGTATTAGAACAATCGATGATTTCTCAACCGTTTTGAATAAAGGTGCCGACAAAGTATCTGTCAATTCAGCTGCTGTGAGCAATCCACTGCTGATCAAAGAGGCAGCTGAAAAATTTGGTTCTCAATGCGTCGTGTTATCCCTTGACGCGAAAAAGAATGATGCGGGACTTTATAAAATATACATTAATGGGGGTCGAACAGAAACTGAACTTGAAGCGGTGGCTTGGGCGAAAGAAGGTGTCCGCCTTGGTGCTGGAGAAATTGTCGTCAACAGTATTGACGAAGACGGCATGAAAAATGGCTATGATACCACGTTGTTAAAAATGATCACTGATGTGGTCAATGTCCCTGTGATTGCATCAGGTGGTGCTGGAACGAAAGCACATTTTTATGAAGCCATTCGTGACGCAAATGTTGACGGTGTGCTAGCGGCAAGTGTGTTTCATTTCGGAGAAATTCCAATTCCAGAGCTCAAAGCCTATTTGTTAGAAAAAGGAGTTGTCATAAGAAAATGAACTTTAAGATAGAAGAACTTAAATTTAATGCCGATGGTCTCATTCCAGCGGTTGTGCAAGATGTGAAAACGAAAGATGTCTTGATGGTTGCCTACATGAATGCTGAGTCGATTAAGACGACATTAGAAACAGGATTTGCGACTTATTGGAGCCGTTCCCGTGGAGCGTTGTGGAAAAAAGGAGCGACTTCGGGGAATGTTCAAAAAGTGAAGTCGATTGCTTATGATTGCGACAAAGACGCTTTGCTGGTGATGGTTGATCAAGTTGGTGTTGCGTGTCATACAGGGAGCTGGTCTTGTTTTGAAGGGGTTGAAAAAAGCGGATCTTTGCTTGATCAGTTGGCTGATACCATTGCTAAGAGAAAAGCTGAGCCGAAAGAAGGGTCGTATACGACGTATCTTTTCAACGAAGGAATAGATAAAATTCTAAAAAAAGTCGGGGAAGAATCAGCGGAGATTATCATTGCTGCAAAAAACCCTGGGAATGAAGAACTCGTTTATGAAATTAGCGACTTGGTTTATCATACGCTGGTTTTAATGGCTGAAAAAGGCGTTTCGACAGATGATATTAAGGCAGCTCTCAAAGGTCGCATGGCAGGTAAATATTAGTTAGCTTTGCCAGCTGAAGCGGCGAATCATCAATGGAAGGTACTTGGGGCATCGATTCGTCTGTTTTAGCTCGAAAACCATCCATTACAGACGATTTTGCATGTAGTTGTTGCCCGTTTCGTCTGTTTCAGCTCAAAAACGAACCGTTACAGACGATTTTGCATGTAGTTGCTGCCCAATTCATCTGTTTTAGCTCGAAAACGAACCGTTACAGACGATTTTGCATGTAGTTGCTGCCCAATTCATCTGTTTTAGCTCGAAAACCGTCCATTACAGACGATTTTGCGTGTATTTGTTGCCCGTTTCGTCTGTTTTAGCTCGAAAACGAACCGTTACAGACGATTTTGCGTGTATTTGTTGCCCGTTTCGTCTGTTTTAGCTCGAAAACGAACCGTTACAGACGATTGGTCTATTCATCTATCATAAAATGTAGTACAATGATAAAATATAACACGCTATTGAGGTGAAGATGATGAAAAATATGCAAATCACATTGAAACACTATAAAAAAGAGCTAACATCAATTGAACAAGAGCTCCGAGAACTCCCAAGCGGTTCATTAGCTAAAAAAGAGAATTCTTATTATCAGACCGTCGAGAAAAAACAAACAAGCATTACTAAAAATGAGCCTCTTATTCAGCAGCTTAGTCGTAAGAAATACCTCACAGCGCGTAAGAAGCAATTAACGCATAATATTTCTATGATAACAAATCATCTCAATAAATTCGATGCTGCATCACCAAAAGAAATAATGGCATCTTTTTCCAAAACCTACCAAGACTTACCGGAGCATTATTTCTTCCACCCTTCTATCAAAGACTTCTTAACAAAGTCCTATACAAAAAATCCTTACCAGACAGAAAATTTAGCCTACACCTCAAACAATGGGACACCCGTCAGATCAAAATCAGAAGTGCTCATTGCCAATAAATTAGAAAGCTATCATATCCCTTACCGCTATGAAATTGCCATCACTTTGGGAAATAAAACCATTTATCCCGACTTTATTATCAAAAATCCCTTCACGGGTAAAACCATCATTTGGGAACACTTCGGTGCCCTTAATCAAGAAGGTTATGAACAGAAAATGACTGATAAAATGGAGCGATATCTCAAACATGGCTACATTCCTTTTGAAACCATGATTTACACATTCGAGTTTGATGTTAAACAACCGCAACGCTTACAAACGTTAATCCAACAAATCATTTTGCTGCACTAGGCAAAGGAGACATCAAGATGCAAAAAACAGACGGACATACCCATACCCATTACTGCCCTCACGGCACAGGCGATCACGTTGAAAAAATGATCGAAAGAGCCCTCCAACTGGGTTTTGAAGCATATCACATCACAGAACACACACCTGTTCCAGATGCTTTTATGACATTACTTCAACCTCAAAAAGAACTTCTCGGTGATTTAGCCATGCCTGAGCAAGACGTCGATCGTTACATCAAAGAAATGCTTGCGATTAAAGAAAAATACAAGCATCACATCCAAATCAAAGTCGGATTTGAAGTGGACTATCTCCCAACCGCGACCACATGGACAAAAGATTTTTTACAAGAATATGGCAAGTACTGCGACACAGGCATCCTCTCTGTTCATTATATGGAAGGTCTTAAAGATTGGCGTTGCATTGACTACCAACCGGATGACGTGATCAATGGGCTTATCCCTAAATATGGCAACTTGGAAAATTATCAAAAAGCTTATTATCAACTGGTTAAAGAAGCCGTACTGGTTGATCTAGGCCCTTACAAACCACAGACCATCGGTCATCTCACCCTCGTAAATAAGTTTCAAAAAGTGGTTGGTATTATGGATTCACCAGCCGTTGATCAACAGATAGACGAGCTATTACGGTTGATCAAAGAAAAAAACTATGAATTGGATTATAATCACGCAGGCTTATTTAAGCCTTATTGTGGTGAAACTTATCCACCACTTCGTATTGCCCAACAAGCCAGCGCATTATCAATCCCATTGATTTACGGATCAGATGCCCATGGCGTAGATGATATTGGAAGGAGCTAATCCCATGTATGTAAAACCACAAATGAAAAAATTAGAAATGTATGTTCCAGGAAAATCAACAGGAGGCATCAAGTTATCCTCCAACGAAAATCCTTTCGGTGCCTCACCTAAAATTCGTGAAGTATTGGCTCAGTTTAACACATTCGAACGGTACCCAGATGGTGGAACGACGCTGTTAAAAGAAAAGCTGGCCGCATTTTTGAACGTCGAAAAAAATCAATTGATCTTTGGTGCAGGTGGTGATGAAGTGATCCAAATGATCAGTCGAAGCGTCCTTTCTCCTGGTGACAACATCATTCAAGCATTTCCGACTTTCCCACAATACGAGCACCACGCCATTATCGAAGATGCCGATATCCAAAACATTCCCCTTAAAAATGGCGTCCATGATTTAGACGGGATGTTAGCTGCGGTCAACCCAAAAACAAAAATGATTTGGGTGTGCAACCCTAATAACCCAACCGGCACCTACGTTAATGAAGTCGACCTGAAAAATTTCCTTGATGCAGTTCCGACCCAAGTCCTCGTTGTTGTAGATGAAGCTTATGTTGAATATGTGACGGCTAAAGACTTTCCTAACACCATTCCCTTACTGGCTCAATATCCTAATTTGGTTATTTTAAGAACGTTTTCAAAAGTATATGGGCTCGCTTCTTTTAGAATCGGTTATGGCATTGGAAATGTCGACTTTATCCAAGATTTAGAAGTGGGGAGGTTGCCTTTTAACACAAGTGCAATTGCGCAAGAAGCCGCTGCGGTAGCACTTGATGATCAAGCATTCGTTGAAGCATCAATGACTGCTAACACAGCAGGACTTTTGCAATATGTGGATTTCCTTGAAGAAGCGGGTGTTCCTTACTACCCCTCACAAGCCAATTTCATTTTCATTCCAAGTCCTCGAAAGTTAGGTCTTGAAATCGGTGCAAAATTGATGGATGCAGGTTATATTGTCCGTTCTTTTCCACGAGGGATCCGAATTACCATTGGAACAAAAGCAGACAATGAAGGCATCATTGCATGCTTGAAAGAACATTTAGATATGTTGGGTTAAACAGTTAATGGAATTCTTTGTCAAAATGCATCGTGTTTCTTTTGAAAACGTCAGCTACAACATTGAAAAACCAGAGACTTTATAGTACAATATCTTAATGGTTCACGTTCTGCCACATCGGCAGAATTTAAGTAAGACAATAAAAGGAGTTAGCTGTCATGATAAAAATAACATTTCCAGATAAAAGTATAAGAGAATATGAAAATGAGACGACAGCCAGTACCATTGCCGCCTCCATTTCACCGAGTCTACGTAAGAAATGTGTGGCTGCCAAGCTAAATGGAGAGATTTATGACTTAGCACGTCCGATCCTTGCAGATGCCAGCTTGGAATTAATCACCAATGACAACCCTGATGCGATGCCCGTTTTAAATCATTCATGTGCCCATCTCATGGCGCAAGCCATTAAGCGTTTGTATCCAGATGCCAAGTTTGGCGTAGGACCTGCGATTGAAGAAGGCTTCTATTATGACTTTGATACAGAAGAAAAAGTAACAGACGAAGACTTGGTTCACATTGAAAAAATGATGACTAAAATTGCCAGTGAAGCGTTAGATATGACGAGAAAAGAAGTGACGCGAGAAGAAGCACAAGCTTTATTTCAAGATGATGAATACAAGTTAGCACTCATTGATGCCATTGAAGAAGGACAACTGATCACGATTTATGCCCAAGGTGAGTTTGCTGATCTTTGTGCGGGAGGTCATGTCACGAACACGAAAGAAATTAAGTTCTTCAAGTTATTGACAGTTGCAGGTGCTTACTGGCGTGGAGATAGCAAAAACAAAATGTTGACGCGTATTTATGGTTATGCTGCATTTTCTAAAGCAGAGCTTGAAGCTTATTTAGACATTTTAAAAGCGCGTAAAGAACGAGATCATAAAAAGCTTGGAAAAGAGCTTGAGATTTTTTACATGAACCCGTTGTCAGGACAAGGATTCCCGATTTTGTTACCTAATGGTGCCACGATTCGCAAGCAAATTACGAAATATGTGACTGAAATTGAAGAAGACTATGGTTTTCAACATGTGTTTACACCAGTCATTGGATCTTCAGAACTTTATAAAACATCTGGACATTGGGACCACTACCGTGATGATATGTTCATACCGATGAATATGGATGGTGAAGAACTGGTACTTCGTCCGATGTCATGTCCACATCACATGATGATTTATGCATCAAAAATGCGTTCTTATCGCGACTTACCGGTTCGTTTAGCTGAAGAGGTCATTCAGCACCGTTATGAAGCATCTGGGGCTTTAACAGGACTAGAACGCGTTCGTGCCATGACATTAACAGATGCCCATTTATTTGTTCGACCTGATCAAATTAAAACAGAGTTTGCTCATTGCTTGAAAATGATTCATCAAGCCATTGAAGACTTTGGTATTGAAGTTGATTATTATAGCCTATCACTCCGCGATCCTGATGATAAAGAAAAGTATTTTGATGATGATGCCATGTGGAATACGGCAGAAACCATGTTGGCAGAAGTGTTAGAAGCCAATGATGTTGACTTTGTTCGCATGCCTGGAGAAGCAGCGTTTTATGGTCCAAAACTTGATATTCAGATTAAAACAGCATTGGGACATGAGCTAACTTTATCGACGATTCAATTGGATTTCTTGCTGCCAGAGCGTTTTGATTTGACTTACATTGATGAAAATGGCGAAAAAGTACGTCCTGTGGTGATCCACAGGGGCTTTATTTCCACTTATGAGCGTCTACTTGCCTATTTAATCGAGTTATACAAAGGTGCTTTTCCAATGTGGTTAGCACCAACCCAAGTGACAATTATCCCAGTCAATAACAATTTCCATTCAGACTATGCCAATGAGATCGTTTCCTTATTGAAAAAGCACCGTATTCGCTTTAACTTGGATAACCGAGAAGAAAAACTCGGCTACAAAATTCGTGAATCACAAACAAAAAAAGTCCCTATGCTCATTGTACTCGGTGATAAAGAAGTAGAAGATCAAACCATTACCGTTCGACGTTATGGACAAGAAGAGACCCAGACTTTAAATTTAGCAACCTTTGTATCAACGATTTTGGAGGAAATTGCCAATAAATCAAGATAAATTTAGTGTCGATACATCTCAAAACAATTGATCAACCCTTGTTGTATCCAACAGTTATGTGAAGTCATTTTTCAGACTCAATGATGAGAAATGACTTTTAACATAAAAAAAATGACCCACTAGAAAAGCGTGAATCGCTTAAATCCGGGTCACTTTGTTAGAAAGTTAAATAAATGATGCTACATTATGTTTGTAAGTATCACCTAATGGAATTTTGATGTTATTAACTAAAATGAGTTCTTCTTTGTTGACATCAAATCCACGGATATATTTCGGATTCACAATCCAACTTTGATGACATCTAACAACATCTTGATCATTTAGAAATAATTCTAATACTTCAGCTAAGCTACTTTTGATAGAAAATTCATCGGTTGCAAGATCACCTGTTGTTTCATCATATGCGGTGACGACAATTCTCTTCTTTCCTTTTGGCATGCGCTGAATGCAATAAATGTCTTTCGTGCGATAAGTTCTAGCAAAGTTTTGACGTTTGAATGTGACGGTACGGTTGTTAATGATTTTTGCAATTTCTAAGGCTTTTAACAGGTCAGTAATGACTTGCTCATTTTCAAAAGGTTTATCAATATAGCCTAAAACTTTTAAATCATTAAATGCAGTAATTTTATGATGTATTTCTGAAAGTGCGCTGATGATGATGACTGGAGAAAGAGGGTATTCTTCTCTTACTTCTCTGATGAAGTCTAAACCTGTGCGGGGTTCGTTTAAATTAATATCAACTAAGAAAACATCGATTGCTGTTGAATATGCTTTTTTAAGCGCTTCTTCTACATTGTAAGCAGTCAGCACTTTACTATTGATGTCCATGGATTTGATCACACTATCAATCTTATTAATAAATTGTTGCTCATCCTCTAGGATTAAGAATGAAAATGTCATAGTTTCACACCTCTTTTTTTATGATTATCGCCATTATAACACATAAAATTACATTTTACTAGAGTTCTACCTATCTTTTTGAAAGTAGTCAGACTTTTAATAGAGAAAAATGATATATATGAAATAGGTTTTTGATAGGTTTTCTATAAAAAAGTGAAAATAATGTCCGTAAAAGGGAATTTAAAATATGAAGTAGCATCAGATGATACACCCTTTGAAAGGCTTTACTTGTGTAGAAGATGACCAATGGAACACCCACTACTGCCCTTGTGAATTGACGAATAAAAGCAGGGTATGTTATAATCAACGAATAAAATTTATGCGACGTTAGGCAGTATCAATCGTCGAAATTTGAACACCTAACGTAAGTGACGTAAAAGGAGTAACTTGAATGAATGAAACACTAGAAACAATCAAAAAACGTTATTCATGTCGTGGATACGAGGACAAGCCTGTTGAAACAGAGAAAATCGAAGCCATTATCAAAGCCGCCTTACAGAGTCCATCAGCTTTTAATAAACAGCCATGGCATGTGATTGCCATCACCAATAAAGCCATCATCGATGAAGCCAATGATCATGTGATGGATCTTTTAAGAGAAAGGGAGGACCAAACAGCTTATGAACGCATTATGGATAGAGGTGGTAAACCTTACTACAATGCACCGCTCATGTTTTTAATTTTGAAAAAGCAAGATATGAGTGAGTGGGCGAGTGTTGATAGTGGCATCGTGGTGCAAAATATGACACTAGCAGCAATGAGCTTAGGCCTTGGCAGTGTCATCGCTGCGATGTGTGCAACAGCATTTCAAGGCCCAAAGGCTGATGAATTTAAGCAAAAAGTAAACTGGCCAGAAGGTTACGAATTCGGGATTGGTTTACTTGCAGGCTATCCAGCAATGGAAAAAGAGCCACATGAGATTGATTTAGCAAAAGTGACGTATGTTTAGACGTATGTTTAATTGAGGTGCCTAATATCAGATTAGCACCTTTTTTATTAAATTGTAGAAACGAATACAACTGTTAATGAAAAAATGAATGTACTATGAGATTTTTTTTACAACTCCCCTCCAAAATCCTTCGACAAATGATAAACTTTGTGCTATAATAAACGATAAAGCGTAAGCCGCTTTTATCAAGCAAGGCTTATGCTAACAGTGAAAACAAAGATTACAGGAGGTTGTCTTTATGTTTAATCTATTTAAGCCCCACCAGATTCGAGTTCCTCATTGGAAGCATACCGTTGCAAAAGAAACAGAACAGCTTTTGCTTAAAAAGGGGACAATGGTTCACTTGATGCTTAGTCAACATATTGGGGCAGCATGTGAACCTGTTGTTACAGTTGGAGATCATGTTTATGTGGGTCAAATTATTGCTCAAAGTTCGGCTTTCGTATCCGCACCGATTCATGCCAGTGTTTCAGGTGTTATTGAAGTCGTCGATGATCACAAAATCATCATTAAATCAGATGGGAAAGGAACCATTGATCCGACTGTAGAGCCACCCGCTATTAACAATGATGATGACTTTGTTCAAGCTGTTAAATCTTCAGGACTTGTTGGTTTAGGAGGAGCTGGTTTTCCAACTTATATTAAATTCGGTGTGAAAGATAAAAGTCAGATTGACACGCTCATTATTAATGCAGCAGAGTGTGAACCTTTCATTACAACTGATGCACGTGAAATCATTGAAAACACGGCTGATGTTTTAGAAGGGATTCTTGCTTTGGGGACACACTTAGATGTGACGAATATGATCATCGGTATAGAAAGTCATAATAAAGCAGCAATTTCGTCTCTTCAAAAAGAAATTTCAAGTCATTCAAACTACAAAAATATAAAAGTGAAAATTTTACCTTCTAAGTATCCGCAAGGTGCTGAGAAAGTTTTGATCCAATCATGTCTTAACCGAATTGTCCCACTTGGGAAATTACCAAGTGATGTTGGCGTTGTGGTCTCGAATGTATCATCGATTGGATTTTTAGGACGTTATTTAAAAACAGGCGTTCCACTTGTGACACGTCGTGTCACAATTGACGGTGGTGCAGTGACGACACCTAAAAATATTTTGGCACCCATTGGCACCCTTGTTAAAGATTTGGTTGACTGTTGTGGTGGTTATCAGTTGCCGCCTGCTAAAATTTTGTCGGGTGGACCGATGATGGGTATGCCTTTGGAAAGTGATGACTTGCCGATTACGAAACGTTCAAATGCAGTCACTATTTTTAATCATGTACAAGCTGTTGAGCATGAAGAAATTGAATGTATTCGCTGTGCCCGCTGTATTGATGTTTGCCCAGTGAATTTACTGCCTGTTGCCATTGATCAAAATGTAAGGCTTAAAAATATGGATGAATTGCAACAATTGGATTTAAATGCATGTATTGATTGCGGATTATGTTCTTTTTCATGTCCATCTAATCGAACGTTGGTCCAAAATATTCGTGTTGGTAAAGGCATGTTAAGAGAACTGGCTCAAGGAGGTCAAGCTTAATGAAAACATTAATGACAACAGCAGCACCTCATATTTTAGCACCTTTTAAAACAAATGCAATCATGTTAGATGTTATCATTGCTTTAATGCCAGCGCTCATTGCATCAAGTTTTATTTTTGGACCTCGCGCTTTACTTGTCACGTTAGTTTCGGTGATGACTTGTGTTGTATCAGAGTTTGTCTATCGAAAGCTTTTGAAGAAAAAGACAACCATTGGTGATCTGAGTGCAGTTGTAACAGGGATTCTTTTAGCTTTTAATATGCCTGTTCATTTTCCAGTGTGGGCAACTATTTTAACAGCAGCTGCCACCATTATTTTGCTCAAAGAGTTATTTGGAGGTTTAGGTTTCAACTTAATTAATCCTGCGATGGGTGGTCGTGCATTACTTCGTGTTTTTATGGTCGTCATGCTCGGCTTACCTATTTATGGACAATTAAATCCACGTTTAGCTTTTGATGCGATTGGACAGGCAACACCGATGGTTTATCAAGCTGCAGGGATGTATGAGATCGTGCCGTCGTATTGGGCATTGTTTCTCGGTTTTCGTTTTGGTACCATTGGTGAGACTAGTAAAGTTGCATTGTTGATTGGTGGGTTGTATTTAATGTATAAACGTGTCATTACATGGCATATTCCAATCACTTATATTGGGTCGGTTTTCGTTTTGGCATTTTTGTTTGGTCAAGACCCATTGTTTAGTATTTTGACAGGTGGGATTTTCTTAGGTGGTTTCTTTATGGCCACTGATTACGCAACTTCACCAATGACCAAGCGTGGTAAAATTATTTTTGCTGTTGGGATTGCTGTAATCACCATGGGAATCCGCTTGTTTGGTGTTTTTTATGATGGGATTGCTTTTGGGATCATTACGATGAATTTGCTTGTTCCATTCATCGAAAAAATAACGAAACCGAAAGCGCTAGGTGTTTACAAGGAGGTGGCATAATGGGTTGGGATGATGTTGTTTTCACATTTCCATTTGAGGCTTCAACACTCATTGTATCTGCGGTTGCTTATGTTGCCACGACACCATTTATTACAAGTAAATTAAATCGGAACATACAATTTGGTATTTGGGCGATGTTGGCTATTTTGTTCGCAGTTGTCTTTACAATAGGATATGGACCTCGCTTTCTATTAGCAGTTGCGATGATGATGGCTTCAAGGATGCGTCTGAGACAAAAAGGGTTATTAAAAGAAGTGTTGATGATCGTGATTACCTTAGTTGTAGCCATGCTTTTCATTGGATTACGATGAAACATGATTTGAATCATAAAAAAACCTGCTGGTGGCAGGTTTTTTTATGATCGCTCGCTCGTGGTACTTTCTAATATTCTTACATGTGCAATCGCGAGTGAATACGACGCTAACTCTTTAGGATTAATCCAAAGTTCATTTTCATGACAAGTCGTTAAGCTTGCATCAACGATGACTTGATAAGCTTCCATTTCCCAAATACGATGCGTGAAAACATGTTTTGAAAAGCCAAGGTCCTTGATCTGCTTAACTTGATAGCCATTAGAAGTGAGTTCCCCTCTTAAAACCTCTTCTGGATAACCTGCTTCATACTCAACTTGTTTGAATTCATAGAAGTTTGCCAATAGACCTGTTTCGGGTCGTTTAACAATTAGCCACTGCCCTTTTTCGTTTTCAATGACGCCAACGACAAATTTGATCTTTTTTTGTTTGACAGGTTTCGTTTTAACAGGGAGCTGATCATCAATGCCTTTTGCATACGCTTGGCAATGTTGTCTGATAGGGCATTCTAGACATTTAGGTGACTTAGGTGTGCAAATGGTCGCACCAAGCTCCATGAGGCCTTGATTGAAATCACCGGGATATTCTTTAGAAATAAGCGCTGTTACAATGGATTCGAACAGTTGACGGGTTTTAGGTTTGGCAATGTCTTCAAAAATGGCGCCAATACGACTAATCACGCGAAAAACATTTCCATCAACAGCAGGGACTGGCATGCTAAAAGCAATACTTGCAACGGCACCAGCTGTATAAGGACCTACGCCTTTTAATTTTAAAATGTCGTCATGTCGAGTTGGAAAAGCACCACATTCAGCAATCATTTTGGCACTTGCTTGCAAGTTTCGTGCCCGTGAATAATACCCCAAGCCTTCCCAAGCTTTAAGCAAATCTGTTTCGTTGGCATGAGCCAATGCTTCTGCTGTTGGGAAAAGTTCCATGAATCGATGATAATAAGGAATGACAGTGGCAACTTGTGTTTGTTGGAGCATGATTTCAGAAACTAAAATCCGATAAGGATCTAAATTTTCACGCCAAGGTAGATCTCGTTTCACCATGTTGTACCAAGCGATTAAATCACTTTGGAAATCAGAAGTTTTAATGTGTTCGATATGTTCATTCATTTTTCACTTTCACTTTCTCTATCGCAATGACATAGGGTGCATCTTTTTTGTTTAAAAACGCATATTTTAGGACGGATGTTTGAACAGGATCCAATGTTTGAATTTGATTTTCAAGATAGTCACGCTCAACTTTTCCTTCTGAATGTCCATGATAAATAACAAGGATGATCACACCACCGATGGTTAATAGCTTTAACATCTTTTCTACAGCTTCCCAAGTCGATGCGCCATGAGTTGTCACTTGGTGATCCGAATTTGGCAGATAGCCTAAATTAAAAACAGCTGCACGTACGTCATCTTTAACATACTGATGAACATTGGCATGAGAGTCTAAAATTAACGTTACATTTTGTCGCTTTTCTTTTTCAAGTTGTTGTCGTGTCTGCTTGATGGCTTGCTCTTGAATGTCAAAAGCAAAAACAACACCTGTTTCTCCGACCAGTTTTGACAGAAATACAGTGTCATGCCCGTTTCCACAGGTTGCATCAATCACTTTATCTCCAGGCATAACGCAAGTTTGGAGGAGTTGTTTCGTGAAAGGTAATATTCGTGTTAACGTCATGTGATCAATGAGCTCCTTTTCATATCACTTCTTCTATTCAATTTTGGAAACGATTAAGATGCTGATTAGCTTCTTTCTCATATTCACCAACTCTTTAAATTTAATCTGATCCTCAGTTTCTACCTCTTTACTCATTTTACACCTTTTTCTTTCATTGTGCAAGAGGAATTGGCATTATATTCCAAAAGGATGATATTAAAAGTTGCTACTTTACAAACAGGTATAAAT
>JGI24700J35501_10930851_pt1 | contig 28250 bp, 25 predicted proteins | sample TergutTh196P1_FD_35501 | JGI IMG/M metagenome (IMG submission 35501)
CTATGAACAAAATATTTTTTCAATATGAAGATGATAGTGCGCCACGAATGCGTGGCCAAGCGGCGTAAGCCGCAAGGTTAAAGCAATGCTGTACAGATGATGGTGGCAGGCTCACCGAAGCCGCTATACAGGTGGAGGCTTCAAACCACCTTAAGGTGCTGTAGACAAAAGCCATGGTATTGAGCGTTAAGGAAAAGGCAGCCGAACGGCTGTCAGGTACGTGTTATGGAGATGAATGACCAAATGAACCGCTTACAAAAGTGTCGTTATCGTAAAAATCCCATCAAAACCGGGGGGTTATCGTTAATCCGGGATAAGTTTAGGGGAAGCCTGTTTACTGCCTAAGCGGTGGGCGGCACAAAGGCGGCATGAACATAACACAGGCGTCTGTATGGAACGTGGGAACCCACGGGCTGATGAAAAGGGAGGGTATCAAGCGGAAGCCCCGCAAGATACAGAGTACCGATGCAGTCATGGGGGCAGACCGAACCGTAGTAGCGATGAAGTCTCTGTAATGGTGATGGAGCAAAGGGTTCGGAGTTATCCAGTTTCCAAAGTGAGCCAACTTTGAAAGGAGGAGGAACTTATGGAGGGAACAAAGCCGTTTAATATTTCAAGGCACGCCGTATATGCGGCATATGAAAGTGTAAAAGCAAACAAAGGGACATATGGGATAGACGAACAATCAATAGCAGACTTTGAAAAGGACTTGAAAAACAACCTATACAAGCTGTGGAACAGAATGTCGTCAGGAACATACTTCCCAAAACCTGTAAGGGCGGTTGCAATACCGAAGAAGAACGGAGGAACTCGACTATTAGGTATACCGACGGTAGAAGACAGGATAGCGCAGATGACGGCGAAGATATATTTTGAGCCATGCGTTGAACCGATATTCTATGATGATTCTTACGGATATCGACCAGGCAAATCAATGAAGCAGGCATTAAAGGCAACGAGGGAAAGATGCTGGAAGAGGAACTGGGTATTGGAGTTCGACATAAAAGGGCTGTTTGACAACATCCGGCATGATGTTCTTATGAAGTTAGTAAAGCAGCACGCAAAAGAGGATTGGGTGGTTCTATATATAGAAAGATGGCTGAAAGCCCCATTCGCAATGAATAATGGGACGATAACCGAGAGAACCTCCGGCACTCCGCAAGGTGGCGTAATCAGTCCAGTGCTTGCGAACCTGTTTCTACACTATGCTTTTGATGATTTTATGGTCAGAGAATTTCCGTCAATACCGTGGGCAAGATACGCCGATGATGGCATAACGCATTGTGTGTCACAGAAGCAGGCCCAATATCTTCTAAGGAGATTGCAAGAAAGATTTGTGGAATGCGGATTGGAACTGAACTTGGACAAGACAAAGATAGTTTACTGCAAAGACGATGGCCGAATAGGCGAACACGAGAATACTTCTTTCGACTTTCTGGGTTACACGTTCAGACCAAGGAGTGCAAAGAATAAATACGGTAAATACTTCACAGGCTTTCTACCCGCAATATCGGATAAGGCAAAGAAAGCGATACGCAAGAAAGTCAGAGATTGGCGATTGCAGTTGAAATCAAACAATACCTTGCGAGATATAGCCAACATGTTTAATCCGAAAATACAGGGCTGGCTGAACCATTACACATACTTTTACAAGTCAGAGGTTTATAGCGTTCTTCGTTATATAAACAATTGCTTGGTCAAGTGGGTGCGCCGGAAATTTAAAACGCGTAAAGCAAGGCGTAAAGCAGAACACTGGCTTGGGGATGTAGCAAAACGTGATACTAAACTGTTTACACACTGGAAATTTGGAATATTACCAGCGGCTGGAGAAGGGAGCCGGATGAGCTGAGAGGTTCACGTCCGGTTCTGCGAGGGACTCCGGGGGTGGTTCCCGGGGTCTACTCACTTAATCAACCCCTGTTGGGATAACGTATTTAAACCAATATTTCCTATGTACAACAAACGAAAAATCAAGCAAGGGAGCCAGTCTACAAACAGCAATAGCCGCCAGAGTGTTTGGCGGCTATTGCTGTCTATATATTTAATGCGCTACAAGATATCAGATAGTGGTACGTAGATTCTCCACTTCTTCACGGGAGAGACCAGTGTATCTTATGATTTTCTCTAAAGGCTCCCCGTCTATCAACATATTTCTGGCTATATCTTCCGCTCGTTCATCACTCCATACCCTCTTAGCCACATCCAAATCAAACTCGGTCGTTAAAATACTCACTATTTTCCCTCCTTGTTCTCTTAAAAAATCAGATAGTATATCATTTTCAATACAGTAGTTGGTAGCCTCTCTTACAGCCTGGGCGTAATCATCGTAAAGATTGTTAAACTCTCTTATCTTCGCAATGAACTCCGCATACTGCCTTAACTTGGGGCTTTTCTTGAATAGCTCCTCATTCATGCCCTTATTGATATTATATACAGGGACTTCAAGTTCTAAAGCTCCTAAGTCTTTATCAGCCGTGGTTTCAAAGGCTGATGATAAGCTAAGGATTTCTTTCTCTGGTCTTGCCGTTGTTCCGTTATAAAAGACCACAAACTCAGGGGTAGGAATTTTGTACAGTTTGCTTCCGTACAAAAATTTCTCCTCGCCTTTCATCTTAATCCACTTTTCATACAACTGCCCAAGATACATTAAGAACCTAACAGGCATATTCTTATAGGGACTAGACATATGCTCCCCTAAGACCATCGCTATACCTCTGTATACAAAGGCCAAGTCATTTTTTAGCTTACCAGAGATAGTGGTCGTTATGGTGATTATCTGAATTTCATCAGGATCACACTCTATTTCTTTGAGAGCAGAATACAACTCCGCTGCATTTTCAGGTATCTCGAACAGTAGCTTGAACACACCGTCCTTGATTTCTCTGTTGGCTGGTGGGGAGTCTGTATCTGTGCTAGCCACATCTGCCGTTATCTTTTTTTCATTATCGGATTCCAATTTGACCACCTCTCTTCCCCATAAGTATACCACAGAACTACGAAGGTTTCCAATATAAATTTGCTTTCACTATTTCTGTTTTTTATCCGTTTTTTCTTGTTTCTCGATTTTTTGGCTAGTGGGGATTACTTCTTTTTGTTTTTCGTGTTCCTCCGGTGCATCCCTGACAGCCATTCCGGCTTCAATAACAGACAAAAGCTCTTTTAGGTTTTTGATTTGCTTTTCGGCATAGTCTTTACATGCCTCTAAGTAATCATCATACTCCGATGCTCGTATGGATTCTGTAAGTGCGGAAACCACGGATTGATGAATGTTAGATACATCAATATAGTCATCGTACTTGTCATGAATAGGTACACTTCTTCGCAAATCGCGCAGTTTATTTATTGTAGCTTCAAGAGATTCGTGAATTGGTACCTGTTGTTCAAAGTCGTCTACCATGCTAGGTATGGATTTCTCCATTGTCTTCACCGAACGGTTTATTGATTTGATTTCATCAGATATTTTTATATATGGTTTTCTATTTTTTGATTTCTCGCTTGGCTTATGCTTTTGGAGAAACCTTCGTGGGGAAACTTTACCGTTCCTTATGTTCTCCCTGTCCTCATCAGTTAGTGATTCAAGGGGGACATCAATCAAATCCTTTGCGGCAGATGGACTTCTGTTTAGAACAGCTACATATAGTTCCGAGTCATCTGTTTTACCATTATCCCTTAAATCGTCAATTTTCACCAACACATCTCTCATGCGGTCAAATGTTCTTCCGGACCGGAGACCGACGATTTGGGCAACTTTGTCACGAGTTAGTCCTAATTCTGGCTCATTGGAAATATCTGGAATATTTGCATCATCTGGAGCATCTGTTTCGTTAGCCTCTCCCGTTGTGGACGAATCGTCCATATCGACACGATACTGTTTCAATGTCGCTAATTTCCGCTTTACGGCTTCTATTGAAAGAGTCTCGTACAGCACGATACCTTCACGGGCTTTCTGCTCATTGGTCTTTGTCCTTTTATAGTTATACAGCACAAGAGCAGCCAGTTCTTCTTCGTCAGAATCAAAACTGACAAATTCACATGGTACGGTTATCAACCCCAGTTCTTTAGCTGCTTTCACTCTTCTGTGTCCTGAGATGATAGTATGATCCTCTTTAATTTTGAGTGCATCAACTATCTTGCCAAATGCTTGGATTTGATCTTTTAAGACCGTGACATCTTCATCAAAGCCATAGATTAATTCGTTTTTCGGATGCGGTTTAAGTAGGGCAACCGATATATTCTTTATTTCTTTCGTCATGGTCTTGCTCCTCTTTGCACCATACTTTACGAGGACATCTTCGATTTGCTGTTCAGTAGGTATTACTACACTTCCCATAAGCTTGCTCCTTAGGTTGCTTTTACTTAATTATAGAACACGTCAACGGAAAAGTCAAATTGCTTTTATCAAACTATCAAATAAAAACATGAGCAAATCTCAAGGAAGATGGATTGTTTGTTGATATAGATTTTTAATGCCCCGATTTTCTCGTGTGGCATCTGAGAGCACTTAAACCTAACACTTGCTGATGGATAAAATAGTACAAAAGCCTACGTTTTACACCCCCACTCGTCACAGATAATTATACAGATTATCAAGTTTCTTGACTTCATGCCGCTTACTGATGGTAATAGGTGCGACCTCAATATCAAAAAATGCTTTCATTACTTTATCAATCCTGCGATAATTCAAAGCTTTTTGTGCCGATAGCAATGATTTTTTCTCAGGTATTAGCCCCACCAACCACAGCATTTTACGCCTGATTGTCGTATCCTTTACCTTTGTTCTGATAATCTCTTCAGCTTTGTCTTTTTTATAGAAATTGCCAAAGGGTATTATCCTCATAAATGTATCAAGGAATATTTGCTGTCTGTTGTCGTGCAAATCGGCTATCTGTTTGGATATGGATGATTTATTAGTGTATGCTCGAAGGGCCTTGGGTTTTGTCAGTTTAACTTCGGTCCGAAGTATCCCTTCAGAGTATTCAGGCTGTCCTATATTAAAATACGTTTCACCTGCCTGTATACTGAGCAAAGCATCTAAATCATAAAGCATAAACTTGATGCCATTGCTGTTTCCATCGTAACAGAGACCGGCATCATCTCCCGACCAATTATTATTAGATGGCGAAAACCCCTTGACCTTTCCAACACGACGCAAGACTTTCAAATAGTCAAAAACCTTTTGGCTACTACGAACATCAATATCGACTATCACCCCCATTCCAGATAATTCAAAATCGTCTAACTGATATTTGTTGTTGAAATAACGATCAATCTTTTTGTTCAGCTTATTGATTAACTTATCTGGGTTCGGTTTGTCGGTGTCCAGTAGCCGATATGGGTTTACGATTATCTTGATTTTCTTCTTGTATTGGCTATCGCAATATATAACCGTTAAGCCTTTGGATGTAAAAGTGTGGTCAGCGTACATATTTTCATCAAAAGTCTCCAATGAGCCATATAATGTATTATAAGCCTGGTCAAATAGTTTGGTAAATTTATCTGAATCAAGACTCAATGTTAGCTCAAACTGACTATTTTGAAACATAGTAAATACCTCCAATAACATTTATTTTTTACAATATTGTTATGGAAAAGATACTTTTTATCATGCCGTTACATACAGCTTGCCGTCAGGAGGTATTTCCAGTATTTTTCAATGGATACTTTATTTTAGAATTTACTTGACCCATGAGAAAATAGCCTATTCTGTACAAAAACAATCTTTTATATAAAAACAGCCTTTGTTGAAACATACTATTAACACAATCCGTTAGGGGGAAGCAAACCAGCGTAACCAGATGGCTATGTCGGCTCTAATTGTAGCAACTCAATTATTCTGAAGCCTCCTTATCTAAGATTAGTTCTGAAATTTGTGTTTGACTTAATGGAAATCTCGAACACAAATGGACGGTACATTCATGCCAGAGTAGCCGTGCTCGACCCACGGCTTGCTCTAGCTCGCTTTCTATCATCCAAAAGTGTATGTTCCTTAATGTGTCATCTTCATAGGTTTTGATCCAGAACCGGTGGCCGTTGTGCGTACACAATTTTTCTTTCATTTCTGCATTTTTGTCAAATGTAAGCCCCATCGTATGAGCAATAAGTTTATATAAAAACTCTGCATGATATGGTGTAGCAGCAACAAGAATATTCTCACCTTCCATGTAGTTGCTGCCCTCGGTGTTGCCTATCCAATAGGGCCCTTTACCATACCCTTTGTGCGTTATTACATATTCATCTTTTATGCCGAAATGTTTTGTAAGGCGTTGGATGATGCCGGGAGTATTATTGATGCTATCACGACTCATAGACTTATGAGGATATTGGTACAAATTGCCTTTGTATTTAGCCTTTTTACATTCATAGAAATTGACTTTATTTTCACCGAAGAAATTACGGCAAATATCTTCATCAACAGTTGCCGAAACCATAATGTGCTTGACTTCTTTAAAGGCTACAGGCTTGATGAAAACTAAGGTATCTTCGTTAATATTCCATTCCTTAGATGCTCTACGGATGTAGAATTTATGAGCCATAAAAAATGCCGAGGTATCAAATGGCGTTGATGCTTCATCAAGCACTATATCAATTTCATCATCTTCAACATAGCATTTAATACTGTCAAGTTCGATGCACGATGTTGTTACAGAGAGTTGTAACAATTTTTTTATTCTTTTAGACAAATTGCTGCCCCGAGCTTCCTTCGATAGCTTTTTCAAGCCAGAAAGTGGTATTGTACACTGGTTTGATATGACACTCTTGATAATATCCTCGTCAACGATAACAGAATCATATTTTCCAAGTCGTTTTGCACTCATATTCAATAGATAACGGTGCGTCGTTATGACGCTGCCGTTAAATGTTTTTAACCGCTCACGCTCATACATGTACTCTCGCAGACAGGGTATATTCCGTTCCTGTAGAATATCATGGATATAAAGATGGACTGAAAAGGGTAGCCCGTTTTTATAATACCACATTATTTTTCTCCATACATCATCAGGTATCTTGTCTTTAATTTCTTCCAAAGATGGGGTTTTCATCACATTCAAACCCATCGCAACGGCACGCTCATAAATTTCATCTTTCAGAATATTTGTTAGAGCAGAAATTAGAAACACAGCATTATTGTTTTCTTTAATAAGCCTAAGATAAGCCGTTGTTTTTCCACTCGATGTCATCGCCTTAATGATGTACCACATAACATCAGTAGACCGATAAGCATTATAGATTGACTGGTAAACATCCTCCGCAACGTCTTCAAGTGTGTCAAATGCTTCCTCATAACCCTGCATTTTTTCCACATTATTGCGCTTGGGTCGAGCCAACATATTGGTTCCGTGGGAGCATTTATCTTTATAAGGACAGAAATTGTTACAGGAAGAAGGCTTATAATCCTTCATATACCGCAAATCTTGTTTCCACTTATGGTACTTCTTAGGGTGATGGTCGTAACGCGATGTAGCTCTGAGGATTTCCATAAACTTACTTGAGCCTGATTCTACGGCGTTAATCAAGTTCGTAGCAATGCCAAACAATTCTAACCGTGGAATTTTTCGTTCTCCGGTTTCAAATTCTCTGAATAGTTGACATCTCAATCTGAGTCTTGCAAGGTCGATTGAGCGATAGTCCTTATGGTTGCCAGGTTTCCTTTGGGTGACATAAAGCGATCTGGTGCTTCTCTCTCCATAATTTAATACATAGTAAATTTTTGATAATTTTTCGCCATCACCCTTTATTATAAATACAATAAAGGGCTTTGGCGAATTATTATCATCAGAAGATGCACCAATGTTTTCTTCTGCGACATTTTCGATATGCGATATATCGGAAATGTCATATACCATTGAAACATCGAACTTTCCCTTCTTGGTAATAGCCAGACCGGTTTCCCTAGAGAATTTTTCGGTATGCCTTCGGATATTAGTAACTCCATACTGATCTTCAAAGCAGATTGTAAGGTTTCTGAATACTGATTCAATATTAATCTCTGGGATAGTATCATCAAAATAAAATAACCCTATGCCTCCATAATACATCTGAACCGCACTTTTGCCTTGTGGGTCAGCTTCAGGAAAGACGGTGTGGAGAGCATATAACACAGTTTCAGCTACTTTAATATTCGGAATAGAAACATCATTCAGGAAAACAACTCGAAACTTTTTGGTTATTTTGTTGCTCCCAAATGTATCGTAAGCAAAGAGGATACGTAGGTCATAATAATCCGCTCTTTTTTTAACTTGCTCAAACGATACTGTCTTATCTTGGAATTTATTATCGAAATCCAGAGCTAATAATTGAGTTTGCTCGAAGTTCGCTTTAGATTTTAAACCATCCGTAAATGTCGCTGGACAAAATGTACAACCGCATTCTCCCACAAGTTTTGCCAAATATTTAATCTTGTCATAACTGACAGTTATTGGGTTTTTAGCTATTATTTTATTTAACGCAGCGGCTTCAGCATCGGTTGGCTTTGATTTGAACTGTGATTTGAAAAAGCTGACTTTAATTTCATTCATAATCTCAACTCCTTGAAATAAATTTGATTTAATTTCATGTAGGAGTTGAACTGAAAAAAATTGCAAAAAATAAGAAGCAAGACTTTAATGCTCCTGTTTTCTGCGTATATTTCGGAGTGGTTTGGTATATGCCGAGTAATGGAATATTCCGCTGTAATTTACTGGGATGTGCTTTAAGATGTTTTAAGGTGTTTTAAGGTTTATGGACACGAGCAAGCCAAAAGCCGCAAGGCAAGAGATTGATGATAAAAAAATAGCAACTATTACCCCTGCACCAAACAGTCGGGAAATTCTTTGTGCTTAAAAGGCTTCTTATTGTTTCTTAATAAACACAAAAAAAATCCTATAGTTTAGTGCAGGAGTAATACTAACATTGAAACTTGCCAATCACGACAGGCAAGTTTTTTTATGCTTGTGTATATTTAATAGCGGAAAACCCCTGGTCACACGAACAATAACCAGGGCTTCCATTAATATAAAAACATTCAGAATATCTTCTCCAAGCCATCAAATACTCCCAACAGTTTGGAAATGTTGTTTTCAAACTGCTGGTGGAAATCTTCTTGAGTAATATAATCTATATATAATGACGCGAAGATTCCACCCCACAACATCTCAATAGATTTTTCAGTTACACCATCTTTACCATCGTATTTCTGGATTGTGGTTACAATCTTAAAAAGAGTTTGATTCCACTTGATGAAAAACGTGTCATCGATGGGTATATTATTACCCCTGCACCAAACAGTAGGATAATTCTTTCTGCTTAAAAGGCTTCTTATTGCTTCTGAATAAACACACAAAAAATCCTATAGTTTAGTGCAGGAGTAATATAATTTTCTAGCCATGTCCGCACAGTCTGTTTCCTCTTGAGAGAACCGCAGCTTGCATGATTTAGAATATATTGGATTTCATAAGGATTACCAAAATTCATATCTTCCGGTGCATGTTCCGATGGTACAACTCGACCTAGAGGGAAGAGCGCGCAGACAGTAGGCTTGAGTGCCGGATTCTGTGAATGTATGATACAGCGGTCGCCTTTTAATAGTGGGCAATTTCTGTTTGAACCTTTTGGTTTTAGTCTAACAATCGGAATCCGTGAATCCTGACCAATATAAACCTCGCAATATTCTTCAATAACCTGTTTGTTGGTCATGTCCAGTGCCGTGGCTATGTTATACAGGTCACGGGAGTTTAATAAAATATCCTCCCTGCCTCTGCAACACTTTCCACAGCTTCGGCATTTGAATGCGAATACGTCATCAAGCCCAATGCGGTATCTGTCTATATTTTCAATTAACTCATGGCGATGGTCTTTCTTCATCGTGATGCTCCCCCTTTCAAAGCTCGGTAAAGTGTGTCTTTCTTAACTCCCGTCAGCTCTTCAATTTCCTTAATGGTGTATTGCCTAGTGTTATACAGCTTGATTGCTTTTTTAACGACATCAGGGTTTGAACTGGGCCTTCCACCCGCTCTGCCCCTTGCCCTGGCGGCATTTAATCCTTCACGAGTTCTATCTGCTATTACATCTCTTTCAAATTGAGCAATGGCACTCATCAGAGTGAACAGCAATCTGCCCGTTGGCGTGTTAGTATCTATGGATTCTTTCAACGATACCAGATTGACACCTTTGCTGTGGAATATCTCTGTCAGCTCAATTAGGTCTTTTGTGCTGCGCCCCAAGCGAGATAAAGATTCCACAACAACAACATCGCCCTCGGTCATGCGGTCTAACATTTTATCCAACTCCGGGCGTTCCCGTTTAGTACCTGTCATCTTCTCATTGTAGATGTGGTCTGCGCCATATTTATGGAGAGCATCAAGCTGTCTATCCAGATTTTGAGATTCAGTGGATACTCTGGCATATCCAAAAATATAATTCTTCATTATCAGCCTCCATTTGTCGCGATAACGTATGAGTTATACGAAATTGATTTTGCGATAAGCTATGCGATAAAATACCCCTCAAAATCATATAAATTTGAGGGGTAAATCATCGTTGTGGAATCTATCGCAATAACGGTCGTTTTTGCGATGGTTCTGCTGCTCAGTTTTCGATTCCTGGTACTTATTGTTACTCAACATTGTCATCATCCTCCGAATACTCACAACCTAGCCATTCCTCAAAGCAGGCAGGGTTCATGCCATAGAATTCTGGTCCGCTGTGCGAATCAGCCCAACCCCTTAGATATTGCAGATATTTGCCCCAGATAATACTTAACTCATCTTTTGCTGCATTATCATCACTGTCATCTGTGGCTCTAAATTCAACACCACAAAAGTTGTCAGCAGTAAGTACATACTCACTGTTGTGCCAGCTATTGGAAATTGTCTGCTCGGCCTCATGCCTGTCTATGGCTTCTATTTCAACTGTCAGTTTCAGAGTTTCGATAATCGTAACCTTAAACGGCTTTGCGTCTAAATCACGGGTATCAAAATCCCGTAGCACAGCTTCTTTATCATTGGTCAAGTCCTTGTTGATTAGTTTACGCATAATTTTCAACCTCCTTATTCGTCGTTAATTTTTAATTTCAGAAACATCAACACCCATAATCTGTCAAAGAGCCACGGAAACGTAAGAATACGAACGGCAGTGTTTCGTTCGCCGCAGGCGATAAGAAACATGGCGGTTCGGATTCTGTAGTTGCAGTGGTGATTTGGTAAATGAGCAAATACAACTGACATCCCATAGGGCCTCTGGCCCGGAGGGATGTCTGATGGATTTGCGAGATACTTGCAGTATCAATACTTTGGGTAAGACCTCAAAGTACCGCAGAAGACCTGTTGCTTAAATCTAAAACGGTTATACATTATGGGCATTGAAGCTGGTGCTAGTTCTTGCTAGTTCTTGCTTGTTTTCACATTCACAATCCACATAGAGTAGAAAGCCGCAGCTCAGGAGGAGATTCAGCCTCTGCGGCAGACGGATATCGGTTGGTCATCGACTTGAAATCAGATGCCAATAGCAACTGAAACTCCAAGAATCCTGATATATCAAGGAATTCTGAAAGCCACCACCGTAGAAACCTGATGACCCAATCATCTCGCGGGCACGCTCCCGGAATTCAAGCTTCCTGGCACACCTCCTACACTCTAACTTTTTGAAACTTTGGGTTAAACCGCAAAGCATCAACACAGGCTCAATTATAATAGGCTTGTGAAGATTATTCATTGTAAATGTCGTTTTGCTTTTGATTTGCTTTTGTTTCGTGTTTCCCTTTGTAATCTGCATAGGTCTGAAGGAGGCGGACGCAGCTGACTGCCATGGGCGCAGTCTGGTGAAAGTCATCCAAGTCTGTGGATATTTCTGCTGCTCAAAATAACAAAGCCCGTAGTTATCAACATTCATTAACCCCAATGATGTCTGAACTCGGTTCTCCACTTGTCCCGAAGACGACGGATCCGGATCAGACTCTCCAGGCTGATGCCTCCTACACTCTTACTTCTTAATACTCCAGCGAATCGCTTGAAGCGTTTGTATTTCTACAAAACAATTCATTACAAAAGGTATTTCAAATTTTGGTGGTATTGGTGGTATTGATGGTATTGGTGGTATTGGTGGTATTGCTAATATTATAGAGTTTAATGCTTTTCAAATCCTATATGGCAACCGCAGACTGTTAAGCATATTTCGGAATAGCCATGTGAGCCAACGTATCGCATCTTTCATTCTCAGGATTTCCGGCATGGCCTTTTACCCATAAGAAAGTAGCATCGTGTTTCTCTAAAGCTGCCAGCATCCGTTGCCATAAGTCAACATTTAACGCAGGGTCTCTTTTATTTCTCCGCCAGCCATTGGCCTGCCATCTTTTTGCCCAGCCCTTAGAAATGCCATCAACAACATAGCGAGAATCAGAATACAACTTAACCTTGCAAGGTTCTTTGAGAGCTTCAAGTGCAGCTATCGTACCCATCATCTCCATGCGGTTGTTTGTTGTTTGTGGCTCACCGCCGAACAATTCCTTCCTGTAGTTATTGAAGATTATTATTGCACTATAGCCACCAGGCCCCGGATTTCCTTCGCAGGCTCCGTCGGTGTAAATTACAACTTCTTTCACTATTAAAACCTCCTACGAATATATTTAGAGTCAATCTCATTTGGCGAATGGCGACGTATGGGTTTAACAATTGCAACTGATACAACTGATGATATACTCGCTACGCCGCCAAATCCGCCTTGATGCACTTTTCTATATCTGCACCATGTTTTATGCTGTATTGCTGAAGTAGATAGTTGATGTAATCCTTTTCCACCATACGATAGTAGCTAATAAGCCCACCAAGCACTTGAATGTCGTGTCTATCCCAACTGGTGCCTGATGCTCTGTCTCGCATGTAATTATCCAGCATAGCTTTGAACTGTTTCTTGCGTTTATGCCCGATGGTGATTTCGTTGTCATTGTTTAGCATCAAACCAAGGTTCCAGTTGCGGCCAGCGGAAGAGCCGTAGCGTGTTTTCTCGGTTTTTATGCTGAATGGAGCATTAAACTCTGACAGGGTATCAATTATAAACTGCTGAATCTTGTCCTTATTAAAGTCAATCTTACAGGAGATTAGCAGGTCATCAGCATAGCGAGTGTAAACAAATCGCCTGTTATCAAAGTTCCGTAAGCTGTTGCTGATTTTGTGGTCTATGGCTATCATCATCACGTTTGTAATAAACGGCGATATTGGTGTGCCTTGGGGTAGACCGTTATTAAGAAAGCATAGACCTAGAGCCTTTTGGAGTTCAACTCTGCCAGCAGGATATTTTGTTATCTCACTGAACGGAAACAACTTTGACATCATATCCAATACAAATGTAGGTGTGGTGCTGCCGAAGAAATCAGCATAATCCAACTTTAGAAACCACTTGCTCTCATTGCGTTGGTGTCGTTTGATGGCATCAATGGTGCTACGACCTCGGACATATGCAAACGCTGTTGTGTGATACAGTGCAAACATATGCGTTTCAAATAAAGTTTTCAATTCCCGCAAGGCGTTCATCAGCTCATCACATGGCGCATCAATACGCCTAAGTCCGCCGCTGCTCTTGGGTATATGGAACGTATGATACAAAGAAGCCCTATCCTGAGCGAACAGAGCTTCTTTTGACTTGTTGTACATTCTTAGCATTTCAACCATCTGTGTAACGTCCGTATTCTCCACCAATCTTTGATTCGGACGCTCTACCCAGTAGGTTCTGGTAGCGGTTATATTGGGCATTACATATTTGCTTAAATCCTGTATACCTGCCATTATATCCTCAAAGGACATTTGGTAGTATACTGGCGGTTGTTTGATTGTAATATATGGCATGATGCCTCTCCTTTCATTATAATTTCGCTTGTAATCTACATAGGGCTACATACCGGAAGATGCATCTCGTGACGTCGATGCTCTGGCTCATACTCATGATTGCCAAAGAAAATCAACAGCTTTACCGAAATAATTATAAATAAATATGAATCGAAACCTCGGACAAACCTTGATAATTGGGAGCTTTCGACAGGTCAGCCAAATCATGACGCACCCTCAATAGAGACCTCCGCGGCTCTAGGACTCTTCAGCGCCTTCGACAGGGTGCCTGCGGACCTACTCTACGCTCTGACAGTTTATTACTTCGGGTTTTACCTCGAAGCACTTATGAGGGCAGCAAGTTTTATGCCGCCCTCATACAGTTATCCATTACAAGCGTTATATTAAAATGCGTCCAGCATAAAACTGAACGCATCCATTTGTACAAACTTCTTCAGTTCTGCACCTTTGGCAAAGTTTACGAAGTTGGCAACACCCAACGAACATATCATCCTGATTGTAGGTGCAACTGACAATGTTACGTTGCAGGCTGATACAGGTGTTTCTGCTGTTGCTTCCTCATGGCTGAAATTCATGGAGTTGATAAAATCATCCACCATCTTCATATCGCCCCAGTTTGCTGCATAGTGTTGGGCATCTGTAAGGCGGGTACGGAAATCGAACATAGCCTTGATGTACATATTGTCTTTGTTGGATTTCGCAATCTCCCGCCGCAAATCTATGTTATCAACACACAAGAAAACATAGCCTGATAGATTTTGCTCAGTATATCCCAAAGCGGTTTTGATATTCCCCTTGATTTCAGGATTTATCTCACATAGCATTTTGGTAAGGGCTTCAACCTTCGGCATCCCGATATGCTCTTGCCGATACAGCTGGTTCGCCAGATTCTTAGGCTCAACTACGTCGAAGTCATATAGCGTCAGCTTAGTCAGCCCAAACCTGACAAGCAACTCCGCCACCGTAGACCCAACAGACCCGCAGCCGATTATATGGATACGCTCCTTAACTTCCTCCGGCTTAAAGAAGTCATAAGACTTCGTAATATTAAGAACACTCATGGCGTTCCCTCCTTGATTTTTTAGTTTACTTTTAGTTATCAATCCTCTTATGGCGGTGATGGGTTTAACATCTCTTTTTCATATTCCAAGATTTGCTCCCAAGTAAGCCACTCCGGTTTGCCATTCTCCGGCAGGTCATTCCACATTTGTTTCATTGCTGTTATGTGGTCGGCAACATTATCGCCGCTAAGATGTTTTGGATTTCTGTTGCCATGCCCAAGATAACAGTCGCAACGGCTTCTCATCATATCCAGCATAGCGTATTGATGGCTGTAAGGATTTTCCTTATATTCATCAATAAGGACGTACTCGCCTTTAATCGGGTAGTCGGGTTCGCCGTCGAACTTGTCATTTACTGCCCTATGCAGATATGGCGTGCCATTGCCAAGGTTTATATCCTTCCACAGCTTGCCATCTTTGTCTTTATAAACGGGTCTATCCCAAGAGTCTATGCCCACAAATTTAAGCTTCCTCAAAGCCTCCACCCCCCACCGCCCAAACCATATTTATCGTACAGCCCGTACCGCGAATAGAACGCCATTTCCTCCGAGTCAACATCTAGCCCAAACTGTATCAGTTCTTCAAGCTCATCTGGGTCAATGCCTAATTCAAGTCCTAGTCGTTCCATTCGTTCTGCTCGTTCTATTTCTTCAAGTTTCTGTTTTTTTGAACTAGGCTTTCTTTTCTTGGTTTGAGCCTTTGTGAGCTGGTCTTTGCCGAACCGACTCTTCCCAATCTGGCTCTTATCAGATTGCTCTTTTTTGTTGCATTGCTTCTGCACTTTCTCCTTAGCATCAGCCAGAAACGCATCCATAGCTTCATCGCCTAACAGCTTGACGCTAACATCCTTATCCTCATAAAGAACATTTCGTGCCATATCGTAAATCAGCGTATGGACAGACAGCGATTTATTCCATATCATGAAGATATAGAACATATCCGACTCTAGCTGGTCAAGTATCTGCTGGCGGTGTTTATCGTCTACCCCTGATGGATTAACGCCCATGTTAACATGGCTATGCCCCTGCATACGGATTTTATTGAAGGTGGCATCATCCAGCCCATAGAGCCATTCGGTGTAAGCTGCTTGGTTGGTATTGACCGTGCTGCTGGTTACTTCTTGAGGGTATATGAAAATATCTTCGATGATAAATTCATTGCTATTGGTAGTGCTGTTTTTGTCTCTGGTGGTGTTAGTGTTAGCGGTGCTGTCATTACCACCATCAACCCGAGACACAGTACCATGCCAAGCAACTTCATCCGAGAAGCCCACCACCAATGCAACTGTTTTTCTGTAGGCTTCCTGCGTAAGCCACACTATGGCGTTGCCTGTTTCATAGCTAAAGCTCCTGTTGTAGCTAAGTTTGCCGTCTGACATCTTCATGCCATCGAGGATCGTAGAAAAGTCCTCAATCGCCTTTTGTTTTATTTCTTGCGTTAGAACAATGGGTCTTGGCATTCTGGGTCTCCTTCCGTTTGTGTTGTATTTGTAGTAGTTGAATTATTTGGCTCAAGTTCCGCAATAGCCTCAATAGGCGTAAGCAGCGTACCATCAGATTTCTCTATACACTTTATCGTTGTGCGTGAAAAATCTTTTGCAAACACAGCCATCACCATGGAGTCATGGAAGTTTAGATTTCTTGCGGACACTGTAGCTTGGTCTATAGCTCCGACATAGTCTCGTTTGTGCATATATTCCATGAATCGGCTTGCATAAGTGCCTATGCAGCCAAATTGCTGGATATGCGTGTTAGGAAAGTAGGTCTGGCTCTCCATAGGTAAAGCATACTTATGATACGCAGTTAGTCCTGATTTCATATCGGCTTTGTAGGCTGCACAGATACGGAGCTTGTATCTGCCCTCACTAAAAATTGCCCTATACAGTTTCTCCATCTGAGATTTTGTTATCGTCATAGGCAATGAAGTGTACAAATACCCTTTGTGATTCCCAACATAACGTTCGAAAGCTTCTTCATCATAAATATCAGCGTAACCATGGGCTACAAAGTCTATGGCTGTACCTCTGACTTGAATAATGCTAAGATTCTTGTTACACATAAAATACTCCATCAACTCAGAATCCCCCGATTGGTCATTGATGGCAGATTCAACTCCCGCTAGAGTAAACTTGCACTCCTGTATTTTGTTGGATATATCTCGTATCATGGACAGATAATGGTTATAGTCGGTTTTGTACGCACTGATTTCATTTCGAAGTTCATCTGCCCTCATACGCTCGAATACTGTCTCAAATCCTGCAAGCTTGCTGCGGATAATTTCGGTTCGAATATCAAGTTCTTTGGCAAACCTCGCAAGCAAAGTTTCATATTCAACAGCAGATTTATTGCCTAGGCTTTTGAGTAATGCGATTTCACTTTCGGTCAGGGGATTGTCAGCGAACAAGCGCGGCAGGTATTTCGGAATCATCATTTGCAACGTATGGAAGTGCTTTAACTCCAGCTTATCCGTAAAGATGATGGTGCTGTTGCCAGAATTATGTGTATAGAACAGAGCTTTTGCTTTGCGTGCGAAGAATACATGTAGGTCATCTTGGCGGGTATAGTCAACCATGAACCGTTTGCCCATACCGGCATTGGTCTTTATAATGTCCAGCATTTTAGCCCCTGCATTGGCATCTACTGTGTATGCAATATGAATGTGATGTGCTGATTTTCGTGGGTGCAAAGGCGCATTTTCCAGAAACCATGTAAAGCAATGTGAAATCGATACGCTCTCAAGCTCACTCACAGACTGGAATAATGTTTTACACGTAAGCTGCATTGTTTCATCTTGTTGTAGGCGTTTACGGAGCAATGCCCGCAGTGTTGCCAGGAATGACTGGTCTGAAGAGTTCGTAGCATTTATGTTAGAAAACAACCTGTCGGCTACTTCCGAAGCTAAGACAGTCCCATGGATTGCTTTGTTGAACATGGCTTGACCCCCTTTCCAAAAATTTTTGTTTTGTTTAATTTTGTTTAATTTTGTTTAGAAACAGCAGGGACAGCAAGCTATGTGCTTACCGCCCCTTTAGGTTTTCATGTTATTATGCTACTGGAACTATACAGCATTATCTGCCTTAACCACGTTAAGCAAATAGCACTTTTCTTTTATCCCGAAGTCTGCAAAGGTTTTGTCCAAATCGCCAGGGCTAAGGGTAGAGCCGTCAAGGTTCATGATGCCGGTGGTGTAGTCAATCTCGGCAAGCTCCAACGCCTCTCTAAGCGTCGTGGTTTCTTCTACAATCTCGTCTCTGCGTTTTACGTTGTTGCCCATAGTTACTTTAATCATTTTATTTTCCTCCTGATAAATTAAAATATTGGATGTAAGCCGCAACCACGGCTCCATCCAAACGATTGTGGCAGTTTGCCTAAACGATAACCGTAATGTTTTCCGCAATGGAGTTGCGCTCGGCACGTATGTCAGCCAATACTTCTGCAATTTCAGCTTCAAGTTTTTCAAGGTTGACCAATGCCAGACCCGCCTTGTCTAGCACGTATTCCTTTGCATCCTCAACATCTGTTGGGATTGGCAATGTTGCTGTTGCAAACTTTGCCTCATCGTTGGACACACCGCCAAAGCAGATGCCATAGTCGCTAATGCTGTTAGACCCAAGCCCAACCTTAAACAAAGTTTCGTTTGTTTCTTGGTCTGTGATTGTAAGGGCAGATGGGCGATACTTTTTAATCGTCTCCAAATCTGCCATTGATACCGCTGATGTGATAACATAGCTGTTACCTGCGATTGTTGTTTTTGCCATGATAAATTCCTCCTATATGGGTAAGTTTTTAGAGCTATTAACTCTGGTTACATAGATATAATATATATCTATAAATGCCACGTATGCGTTTAGCGAGTCAAGCTGATTCACTATAAGCGGTCTAATGAGAACATGGGGCTATTCAATTTCGTTGATGTCTGTGTCGTCGCTGATGCCGTCTTTATCAGAGCAGTCATCTTCAAAGTCGGCACACTGATATAGCGAAATATCATCAGGCTCTTTTGAAGATAACTTTTTAGATAGATACTTTGCCCCTGCGACAGTTGCGCCCACGCATACAACAGCGCAAGCTACAGGCACTACGAAGGGAGCAGCCTTTACGATAGATGCCCCTGTCAGAAGCTTTGCGCCGATGGTACCGGATTTTAAAGCGAATAATAGATTTTTCATAACGCATTTCTCCTTTAGTTTTATTTTTGCTGCGTGTTACGCACCTTCTGCCATGTCAATGAACTGCTGTTCGGATAAAACCGTTATGCCCAGAGTACGAGCCTTATCCAATTTACTGCCTGCTTTCTCACCTGCAATAAGGTAGTCAGTATTCTTTGATACCGAACTTCCTGCCAAAGCACCAAGCGAGCCAATCTTTTCATTGATGCTGTTTCGGGTGAAATGGACTAACTTGCCCGTAACGACGATTGTTTTGCCGGAGAATAGGTTGTCCACGCCCTCATTTGTTGCGGTTGTAGTTTTGTTTTCGATATTGACCATTTTTTGTAGCTCCTTCCAAAGATTTTTATTTTCTTCATTGCTAAACCACTCATGAATATTGTGGTGTAGAACTTCGCCAAAGTTGGGTAGTTGGGTGAAATCGAAGCCATTGTTTACGGCGGTTTCAAAGGCGTTGAGGTTGCTATTAAAGTGGTGGCCTAACTCACGGCTTGCGGTGCGTCCAATCATGGGTATATCCATAGCAACCAGATACCGCTCAAAGGTTGTGTTACGGCTGTGCTGTATAGCCTCCCATAATCGCTGCCAAGATTTAACACCAAATCCTTCAAGGCTGGTGATTTCATATTCATGTTCACCGAGTCTGTAAATATCCGTGAAGTCATTAAGCCACCCCATATCTATAAATGTTTTTAGAGTAGCTTCAGACAGCCCTTCGATGTCCATAGCTTTCTTGCCGACGAAGTGAACGAACTTCCTAAGATTCTGGGTAGAGCAGGCAGAATTATCACAGCGTAGAGTTTCGATTACCCGGTTCTTATCTTTACGGCTTGAATGTATGCGTGTCGCCTGTCCGCAGCATGGGCAAGTACCAGGGACGATAGCAAACCCATTAAACTGCCCTCTATCAAGGTTCTCCTCTACATGTGGGATAATCATGTTTCGCTTGCTGACTAGGATGCGGCAATCAGGCATGAGTTCCAGCTCTTTGATAAATGTGATGTTATGCAGGCTGGCCCGGGATATATCACAACCGTCAATCTCCACGGTATCGAACAGAGCCACAGGAGAAAGTTCCCCTGTACGCGAAGGATTCCACTCGATACCTCGCAGGACAGTTTCGTACAAGTCATCCTCAAACTTGAAGGCGATGCCGTCCTTGTAGTGGTGTCCTGTACGCCCTTGAGCAAGCGAATATGGAATGTCATCATAAGTAATGACAATTCCGTCTATAGGCAGTCCGTGACCTTCTGCCAATTCTTGTAAGTTGGAGATGATGTTTGAGATAATCTGCTCTGGTGCGTTTATATCAGGCTTAATAAATCTGCAAGTCGAGAAACCCAAACGTCCCAATGTATACAGTCGATGATATTTGCTAACCGCCGTCTGCTCATCTTCATCCAACCCATCAATTACGCTGAAAGCAGAGAACGTAAGCCCTCGACCGGCACAAGCCCCCGCGTCATAACAGCGGATAGAACCTGCGGCCATGTTGCGGGCGTTCTTGTATTGATTACCAGAGCTGTCACGCAGTGTTTCTTGCAACCGCTCAAATGTTGGCTTTGTGATGTAAACCTCGCCAACTACAACTAACCGTTGTTGATATGGGATGTTTGCGGGTATTCCATCAATAACCCTAGCATTGTGGGTAACAACTTCGCCCTCGTCTCCATTGCCCCTGGTAGATGCCCTAACAAGCGAACCATCCTCATACTCCAATTTCAGCGTGAGGCCATCCAGTTTGTGCATGAGCAAAACCTGATGAGTATCGATAAAGCTCATAAGGTCGCTGATTTGCTTGGTTTTGTCCAGCGATAATAATGGTATGGAATGAGCGGTCTTTTCCAAACCATCGACAACTGTATAGCCGACTGTTTGTGTGGGCGAATTGCTCATAGTAAATCCAGCTTCCTGCTCCAGCCGTGCCAGTTCGTCAAAGTGTCGGTCATAAACCGCATCTGATACTGTGGGTGCATTTAGGTTGTAATACTCATGCCGCCATGTGTTAAGTTGGGCGGTTAGTTCCCTGATTTGTTTGATTTGTTCAGTTTTTTCGATTGTGGTTTCTTGCATGTCGTTGCATCCTCCTTGCCGAATAGTGTCCTGCAAACAGTGCAGAAAACAGTGCCATCCGGTTTATACCATAGGCATCCGCTTCCACACTTAGGGCAGTTTGATATAACTTTGCTCATATTATCCGACCTCCGCTATTGCAGGCTCCATACCGGCAGCATTAAGCATTTCCATAAACTTCGCGCCGAATGACTTTGCACTAGAGGCTTCCTCAGAGCTTAGTACGCTAACCGCCTCGAAGTTATACAACGCATAGGGCTGTCCTGTTTTATTCGTAGCTTTACCCAGTGCTATCTTTGTCACCACCCCAGAGAGCGGCGTTAGATTGCTGATTAAGCGTGTTGTGTATTTTAGAAATAGCAACTTGCTTGACACCGGAATACGAACAACTATCGGTAAAATGCTGTCCTGGCGGAGCAAGTAAACCGATACAGATTCTTTACATGCCTTGGCTCCGGTCTCACCGTTCTTAGAGCCAAAGTCATTAAATTGACATAGTTTGCAAGGCTTACCTTCATACGAAACTACACTGTCCCTACTGAAACAAACCGGAGGCGTACCCTCTACCGGGTCGGGTGTATCCCAATATGCGCGAGGTGTATCGTAACCTAAAATAATACCCTGCAATTCCTTTTCAACTTCATCGCCGGACAAACCCGGAACGGTGAAGACAGTAGTGCCACCGGATGGTGATTTTACAACATCGAATAGCGCAGGTGATAACGGCTGGTTTTTAAGGTTTTCGTTGATAATCTCCAGTGCGTTGTTTGTGAGTGCAACATAGTTAGATTCAACCGGTGTCGGCGGTTGTGTAACTGGCACAGTGTCCTCTTTTTTCTCCGTAGGTCTCGAACCGTTATCCTTCAATTTACTGTTTAAACGGTTTTTAAGATTTTTGCTGTCCATAGCAGCCTCCTTGTTAGCTCGCCACTTTTATAGAAAAGCGGCGGCTTGATGTTTTATTTGCAAATCTTTTATAGATTCTTGGGTGTTTTACTTTTAGCGTCTTAGAGTCCAGCCGCTCCTTTGCAAATGTTTTCCAAGTAACAATCCAATCCCCGGCGATACCAATTTCGTTTTCGCCAAGCATTTGTTTTAGCTGGTTCTCAATTTCCTGTTTCTGCTCGGTGTAACCGGCAACAGTTTCGCAGACATTATCGTATTCCACGATAAGAGTGTGTGCTTCTTCGGGTAGATTGATTTCCGACAGGGGAACGCTGTTAGGAAAACGCCGCCCAAGAAATTTAACACAGGCTTCCGAACCGTCTAAAGGTGGCGGAGTATTCGATTGCACCATGTCCCAGAACTCGGACTCAAGCTGGATCAACATGGAGATAATCTCTTCGTCACGCTCTATGAATTTCCATTTGAACGTATTACCACCGATAAGCACGGCGATGTAGGCACCACTGTATCCAGTAACAGCCATATAGTGCTGAAGCTGTAGCATATAAGCATCCGGGACAGCATCGTCCCAATCTCCCAGAAGATAGGCACTCGCAGTTTTTGCTTCAAATACACAAGTGCCGTGGGTTGGGCATTCCAAAGTGCCATCAAGGTTAGCCAACATAAATGGGTGAGTTTCACTTTGCAGGATTTCATTAACAAGGGCTACTTCAATACCTGTACGTTTGGTAAACTCAGTTCTTACAATACCTTCAAGCATCATTCCCCAGTATGCGGCTTCGCCTGCTTCTTGATGCGGTAGTTGCCCTGTTTTCTCCATGAAAAGTTCTATGGGGGATTTGTATTTGTTAATGCCACATACAACAGAGGCATCGCTGCCGCCTAACCCTAAGCGGCGAAACGCTAACCAGTCCGTGTAGGGTAAGTCTAGCGTTGACGTTAAAACAATAGCCATTGGTACCGGCTCCTTTCTTAAAATTGTAATGATACAGGACTAAAATTAGATGACACAAAAGCAGCTAAGACATGCGGCACGAAGCCGCACGTCCAGCCAACTCATCCAATATTTCAGCCAATATTGTATGTTCCCTCTTATATAAGCATAAGGAACATAGAAAATACCCACTGCTACGCCGCCTCTTGCACGATGGCATAGGCTTTATCAATCAGTGGGTTTCCATCAATGGTTCTTGAGAATATATTTTCACGGTAATTTGCAGTTTTCCGCAACGGTTCGGCATGTGTGGCAAAGTCTGAAACTGCACAGATAAAACGGTAAGCATTTCGCCCTATATGCTCAAGGTCGGGCGCATTGAAGTAGCGTATTTTTAAATCATCACGAATACGTTCAATGTTGCGTTGATGGATTTCTGTGGGGTCTTCATCCATAGGCAGTAGCATCTCAATATACTCCATGACCTTTGTATCAGGCAGGTGGATTTGAGACAGCCGAGAGAACTCGTCGCCAAGTTTACCCATATACTTATCTGCCATAAGCAAAGTATTTTGTGCGATTTCTAACTTGTCCTGCATATTGCCAACATGGACGGTAGACCAAATGCGCTTTGCATTGCTTAATGCCAGATTTAGCGTGTTCTGACATACCACACGAATAGGTGTCATGGCTACACGAATGCTGCTGTTGCCGTCATGGGAATTGGAAAAGACCAAGTAAGGCGCAATTTCTTCATCGCCCATAGAGTAACGCTCAGGCAGTTTTGCAAGCATCCAGACTTTGCGCCCCTCATACAAGCTCCCCGCAGTTTCAAATCGGACACCTTCACCAAGTAAAGCATCTACAAATGCAAACGCTTCATGGTTTTGCACTATTTTGTATCTGTCTGAAACCACACCCAAAATGCGGTTATCAGTTTCTCGGATGTTGGCCTTGTAGCCGGGGATAGGAATTTGACTATCCGTTAATATAGGACTTTGGAACACATTCCAGTCAAGCCCTGATTCACGCAGGGCATCGTCTGATGTTAAAGCCTCTTCAACACAAGTGCCAAGCCCGTGCCACGGTGCTACCCGTACATAAAACATTGATTCTACATGTGCAGGCATAATTTTTCTCCTTTCGTTTTTACGCAAAGAAAAGAGCCTCCATAACGGAGGCTCTTTAGCTTGTACATTAGCTTGTACATTGGTTATGTTGCATCAGCAGCGAGATTCGTTTGCAACTTGCCAACGTAACCTAAAAACTTTAAGATGCATCTGGCTGCTGCTAGTAATGCAGTAGCGCCTAGGACTACAATTTCTATGAGTTTTAAATTGGTCATGGTGCTTCCCCCTTTCTGTATTGGTTTATACAGTATTATAATATATCATCGAAAAATGATGGTATACGATTTAAATATATGAATGGACAATGTCCACCCATATTTACATTTTAATTATAATCCCCAGAGCATTCGAGAGCGATCATTAGTAAATGCAATTGAGACTCTGTTACGAGCTCTGTTGATTGAAGATAGGTATGAATGATCCGATGATTTTGCAGAAACCATATCAGACGGAATAAATTCTGTTGTGAATGGTGTTCAAGGTTTCATGAATAATACTGTTGAAACTGTAAAAGATATTGGAGATTCTATAGCTTACTTTACTAATGGTGGAGATAGTAGTTGGTTTAAACCATGGACTTGGGGACGTCGTTCTGGAAGTGGTTCTAGAAAAGATGATTCTTTAACTGGTCGCGGTAGTGGTCTTTCCATGTATGATCAAAATTCATATGGTGATTACGATAATATGTATGAGGCTGGTTGTGGACCATTAGTATCATCCTGGATGACTGGTGTTGATCCGATGACTGCATCTGGTATTTTAAAGGATCAATCTTTGAGATATGAGGATGGTGCCACTTCATATTTGGGACCTGAGGCTGTTGGTAATGCTGTCGGTATGGAGATGGATACTTACTTGGTTGGATCTGGTAAAAGACGATCTGGTAAAGGCTCACCAATGAGTATGCTTATTCGCAATTCAGATTATCCAGATGGTCATTTTATTGGTATTGATGGTTTCGATTCTCAAGGTTACAGTACCATCATGAATCCATTGAATATTAATGATCGCTCCAGGTATCATCGAGATGATCTGATGAGCATAGCAGAATCTGTTACTGTTCCTAGAGGGCGTGGAAAAGTTAGACGTAATGGTATTCCATCCGGTAAAGGTGAAGCAGAAGGAAGTAACGATAGTTGGTTTTCAACACTTACAGGATTTGCCAGTCAAGTAAAAAGTGGATTCAATGAGATGTTTGGAGGTATACTTGGCTCCTCTGATCCATCTGAGGCAGATTTATTAGCTCATCCTCCAACAAGTAATGCCAGTAATAGTATTCCATCAAATATGCCAGGAAGTGTTGGGAGTCTGAATAGCCCTGTGGAATTAATGAGCAATGCTCAATATAATGCGCTTCGACATAGTGAAGGATGGGGTGCTACTACAATATATGATATTCGCACCAAGCGAGAATATAAAGTTGTATTTCCAGGAGATACTGGAAACCGACATTATGATGTAACCTGTCTAGCACCAGAAGATGTTGAGGTGATGAAAGCAACCAATGATGGTGCATGGAACTGGACAGCAAGACCTGTAATTATTAAAGTAGGAAGTCATATGATAGCTGCTGGTATGACATATCTACCACATCAGGTTAGAGTTGGAGGTAGCCCGGGTCCTGCTATGCCACATAGGGATAGGAATGCAGCTAAAGATGCAAGCGGCAGATGGATTGTTCCTGGAGGACATGTTTGTTGTTATTTATACACTTCTAGTGGAGGAGCGTGTGAAAGAAGACCACCTACCGTTAGTGATGAAGCCTGGAATCAAGCTACTAAGGGTGGAGGAGCGTCAGCTAGAGCCGCAGCTATAGAAGCATATATACAAGGGAATAAAGCATTTGCAACCCAGGGGCAAGGAAATGTAGTTGCTGGTAATGATAATCGTTCTATAGCTTGGAATTTCTTTGCAAATAAAGGATTATCTAATGCTGCTAATGCCGCTATTGCAGGAACTATAATGAAAGAAACAGAAGCTACTCCATTCAATCCATCTATGAAACAAAGTCATGGAGGTCCTGGTCGAGGAATATTTCAGTGGGAAAACGGTCTTAGAAATACAGATGCCTCTCGTTATCAGGCTATGGTTGCATTTGCACAATCTAGAGGTAGACCATGGAATGACCTAGACTCACAATTAGAATTTGCATGGCAAGAAATAAATTCAAATGATATGAACCGAAGAATGGGAAATATTGATGACAACTGGCGTAAAAAAGGAGGAGTTCCGTTTGATAATGGATTGGCTGATTTCATTTCTACTGATGATGTGAGGCGAGCTGCTATAGGATTTGATGCTGCATTTACACGATCCGCTGATACAGTTCCAGGTCCACAAGGTGTTCAGGTTGCTGGCATAAATCTTGATAGGACATACAATGGTCGTATAGAAAGACGCATCCAATTTGCTAAAGATGCTTATAATTGGGCTAATGAGAATATAGTTCCCCAGGAGAATTCATCAGAATTGATAATAGGTGGAAATTCTAATATAACAGATATTGGTCCTCAAGCCTTTGGTAAAAAACGAAAAGGTAAGGGAGTAGCGAATATTAAGAATGAAGACCCTACAGAGTATGAAATTAATGAGATTGCGGAATACGAGAAAAATAATATTTCATCTAAATATCTCCGTAAGAGAGATAAAATTGCAGGTAAAGATTCCAATATCATTCAACCTCCAGAAGAAACATTTGCTATACAACAACCTAAAGTATCAACTCCATCAAGACCACAACCATCAGGATATGGTCCATCTGAAATAGTTCAATCACAGGAATCTGGTCAAGTTATCCAGCTATTGACTCAAATGGTAGCCTACTTAGCATCAATCACAGGAAACACTGATGTTTCTAATGGGTTATTGAATATCTTATGTAAAAAGGATAATATTGATGTCGGACTACGTCAAGCAATGCATCGAAATGCCACAGAAAAGAGACAAACTCAATTATTACCAGGACCCAATTCGGTTAATATGGGGATGTTAAACAGATTAGTAACGGGAAATTAGAATGTAAATCACACCCGCTTATAGCGGGTGTGATTATTTCTAGTTGATACAATAAACAATAACGCTTAATTTACGGCATGAAAGGCTCCAGGTAGAACGGTGAAAGAGTGCCAGTATATAAGGACACCATCAAAGTACCATCACCAAATGGATCATCAAATATGGTTTCTTCGCTATGCAAATAAAAACTGATTGTTTGATTTTCATTCGGATGATTTATAAACAAGGCTGGTGTTATAAAGCGTGTTGCTCCACTCAGACCTTCTATTTTTTCGATATGCCATGTAAATGCCATAACAAAGTCTTGGAACTCAGGGCTATCATGAAAGCCAGTGCCATCGTCAAAAAAACTAAGTATATCACCTTCTTGAAATGGTTCGGTAAAAGTAAAGAATGGAGCTGTAACTGTCCAAAGACCCACTAGCTCGGATGCTATCTGTTCTAAGCCCTGATCTTGTGTATCCGATATTGTCTCTTGACCTTGCTGCATTGGCTGCGTAGGGGTCAGCGATCTGGCGATTGCAAGAACCAGTTCCTCATTGTTCACAAAATGTGATCTGGCACCGCCATGACTAAAATTAACCGCCATCCATGAATCGGCGCGCACCCATCGGATAGATGTTGGATACTCCAACATAAATCCTATATGCCCGTCGTCGAACACAAACTCTTGCGATGAATCCGCTTCGGTTACAATTTCCATGAATCTTCCAGTGGAATCGAGTATATCGGTAGCACTTATGAATTCATGTACACCCATAAAAATGGGGTCTGTCATACCTTCTCCGGTAAAGCTAAGAGAACCCCAGTTCCCGAAATCATATTCCCATGTAGCGGGAAAACTGATATTTACATTTTCCGTACCTTGTGAAGTCCACTCTATAGTGGAAACATACATGTATTCTGCCGCTTCTACCTCTTCTGCTTCTTCTGCGGCACCAGCTTCAAGCCCTCTTGCTTCAACCATCTCAAGAAGTTGCTCGTCTGTAAGTTCATTACTGGCATTGCCACCTGCACAGCCACTCATGGCAATAAGCACCGCAAGTGAAGTCAACACCATAAAAATTCGTGCTATGTAGCTCTTTTTCATAAAGATCTCCTCCAGTTATAATTTTCTGGTTTACCTACTCCTTGAGTAGAAAAGTACAA
>JGI24700J35501_10930850_pt1 | contig 28060 bp, 29 predicted proteins | sample TergutTh196P1_FD_35501 | JGI IMG/M metagenome (IMG submission 35501)
TAATCAACTTTGTAGAGGAGACATTATGTCTGATACATTGATTCCAAACGAAAGACCCAAGATTATAGATGAAATCTGGGCAACTCTAGACAGAACCACAAAAGGGCTAGAGGAAGTGAAGCTCATCATGAAGGCGAGCGCCGAGGAAAACAGGCTCCGGCAAGCCGAAGCTGCCGAAGAAAGCAAGCGCCGGCAGGCCGAAGCCGCCGAGGAAAGCAAGCTACGACAGGCCGAGCATGAAAAACGCATGGCGGAGTGGCAAGCCGAAGCCGCCGAGGAAAGCAAACGCCGGCAGGCCGAGTACGAAAAGTGGAAAAAGGATTTTGAAAAGGAGGCGAAAAAAACAAAAAAGCAGCTTGGCAGGCTGGGCAACTCCATTGGAGGCGTTCTGGAAATGCTGGTTGCGGCAAGGCTCTGGGAAAAGTTCTCCGCTTACCCCTACGGATTTAAGCGTGCGCACAAGCGCGTCATGGTTCATAAAGGCGATACCGGCTGGGAGCTTGCCGAGATCGACATTCTGCTTTCCAACACGGAATGGGTCATGGCGGTTGAAGTAAAGCGCAATGTGAAGCAATCCGATGTTACGCACCACGTCAAACGGCTGCAGCTTATCCGCGACAACCCGCCGGCAGAGGCAAAAGGGAAAAAACTGCTCGGCGCGGTGGCCGGGGGGACGGTTGGCCCGGAAGTCCGCGATCTTGCCTTCGAGTGCGGCTTTTTCGTGCTGGAACTAAAGGGCGAAGCCGTCGAACTTCTTCCCCCGCCGGCAGGCTTTACCCCCACGGAATTGACCTGCGGGAAAAGCTAAACGGCCGGCTTCCGGCCTTTGAACCACCCCGGGGGAAAAAATCGTTCAAAAAAATCGGATTTTTCGCCCCGGGGGTTTGAATTCGGCACGATTATCGCCTATAATATAAGTACCTATGATTTCCAGTTCCAAAAAGTGCTTTTTAGCCATTCTTTTCACGCTGTGTGTTTCTGTAGTTTTTGCACCGGTCAACGCTCCGCTCCACGCACAAAACACGCAGGACATTTTAAGCGAAATTGCGGATCGTTTTGCAAACAGAGATTTTAGAGCCGCTATTGAGCTTTTTGACGGTCTGGATAGCGCTCAGGCGCAATTGCCAGAAATTCTTATAATGCGGGCTGTTGTTTTGAATGCCGCAGGAATGACGGCTCAGGCCAGAACGGTTGCCAACGGGATCGTTGCCGGCCAGCCAAACAACATCGACGCTATCATGATCATCGCCGACTCCTTTGCATTAGAAGGGAATGATCGGGAAAGGCGGCTTGCTCTTGAAAGGGTTCTAAGGATCGAACCGAACAACCCAAGGGCGCTTGTCGATCTGGGCAAAATCGCCCTTAACGCAAGCAACTTGAATCTTGCCGCAAGGCATTTCGACCAAGCCCTGGCCGCCGATCCGTATAACGGCGAAGCCTTGGTTGCAAGGGCTATCGTTCACCGGTACTCCAATCAGCCCGCCGATGCCGAGCGGCTTTTGAACCGCGCCGTGCAACGTTACCCGCAGTGGGCTAGCCCCCTGCAAGAGCGAGCGCGGCTTTACCGTAGCGGCGGTTTTGTTCAAGACGCTGTGCAAGACCTTAGAATTGCCCAAAGGCTGGAACCGCACAATCAATGGGTGGCTGTCGATCTGGGCATGGCCTTGATCAGCATGAACCGCCGGCAAGAGGCCTTGACGGAGTTCAACCGCGCCGTGTCCCTTGACCCGGAAAACTTCCTCGCCCTTGTGCACTCGGCAGGGCTTAGGGAAGAGTTCGGCGACTTTGACGGGGCTATCCGGGATTTGCAAACCTTGACGCGGATTCGGCCGGACTACTTTTTCGGCTTTGAAAGCCTGGGGTTAATAATGATGAAGCAACAACGCTGGGCAGAAGCGCGTGATGCCTTTATGGAAGCGCACAGGCGCGCGCCCCCGGAGTTTTCGTTTTCGTATGCAATGCTTGCCTCAATCAATTTAATGCGTGCCGGCAGGCCTACAGACGCTCGCCCATTTTTGGCGCAGGCGATGAGGAATTTCCCCAACGGTTCTATGCAGCACTCCATGCTTAGGCTTTTCCACAATTTGAACGGCGATCTTGATGTTGCAAGAATGGTAGAAAGAGAGGAAAACCTGAATCTTAGAGCGAGCCTTTTGTTTTTCCTTGCCAGCTATTACGACATAACCGGCAGCACTCTTTTGGCCAACCGGCATCACCTAATGGTAAGGGATTTAAACCGCAGTGGAATTATCGAATGGCGGCTTAACGAGTTTATTCTTGAACAGCGCGGCTTTGCAAGGCCGGCTCTTGGAAGCCCCGCGCTCGATGAGGACAGGGGCTAATGGCCGACAGCTACGCTGACAGCCACGCAAGCGGTTCCGATAACAGCAGCCACAGTTTGCGCATAACGCTTGGCAACAAGGAAGTTTACCTTATCGGAACCGCGCACATTTCACGCGAAAGTGTCGAGGAAGTAAAAAAAACAATCACTCTAGAAAAGCCGGACATGGTCTGTGTGGAGTTAGACCAAGGCCGGTACAATTCCCTAACGCAAAAAGAACAATGGGAAAACTTGAATGTTTCCAAGGTGATCAAAGAGGGCAAGGGGTTTTTGCTTATGGCGAATCTTGCCCTTTCCAGTTTCCAGCGTCGTCTTGGGAAAGACTTGGGCGTAAAGCCCGGCGAAGAGATGAAGGTGGCCGTAGAAACTGCGACAAGTCTTGGCATCGCCTACAGTTTTTGCGACCGCGAAGTGCAGATTACCCTGCGCCGTGCTTGGGCGCGTTGCGGCTTTTGGAGCAAGTGCAAATTGATTGCCGCTCTGCTTGCCAATTCCTTTTCGACGGAAAAACTTGGCGAGCAAGAAATAGAGGACTTAAAAAAACAAAACGAAATGGACGGCATGATGTCCGATCTTGCCGACTATTTGCCGGGTGTAAAGGAAACGCTGATTGACGAGCGCGACCGCTACATGGCCGCAAAAATCTGGAACTCCGTTCCCGATACGGCTGGGCAAAAAAAACGTATTATTGCCGTAATTGGCGCCGGGCATTTGCAGGGGATTAAAGCCCACTTGGAAAAGCTTGCCGAAAAAGAAGTGTCAACTGATGTTAGCGGCTTAAACGTTATCCCGGCCGGCAGTTTTGTTTCCAAGCTTGGCTACTTTATTTTTCCGGCTATTTTGCTTTCCCTTTTCGCGCTTGGCTTCTACCGCGACGGCGCAGATTTAAGTCTGTATATGTTGCGCTTGTGGATTTTATGGAACGGCTCCCTTGCCGCCCTTGGAGCGATTCTTGCCCGGGGCCACCCTCTGGCGATTCTGGTTTCCTTTTTGGGTGCGCCGGTTACTACCTTCATTCCCTTTGTGGGTGTGGGTATGTTTTCCGGCTTTGTGCAGGCATCTCTACGCAAGCCGCGTGTTAGCGACGTGCAAAGTATTGCCGACGATGTCTCCAGTTTGAAGGGTCTGTACCGCAATCGCATTAGCCGCGCTCTGCTTGTTTTTTTCCTAGCCAACATGGGTAGCTCCATTGGCACTTTTGTCTCGATCCCGGTCATGGCGGGTCTTTTAGCGGGGGGCTAGCGGAAACGCTGCCGAGAGGCTGGCGGGTTCAAAGAGATGACCAAAATCCGTCTAAGCAGGGTGCGGCAAGCAAATTGGAGAGTTTTTAGCATGAGGGTTTTCGTAAAATTGTTCCGGGCAGTTGTTTTGGTAGCGGCGGCATGGCTTTTCTTGACGGGCTTTAGCAGCCGGCCTCAGCTTTTGTCGCCGGCAGGTTGGGCTGTCCTGACGGCAAGCGATGAAGGGCTTGGCGCTGGCGCGGGGATCAACGAGGGGGCTTGCGACGTTGCGGCTGACGGCTGGGTATCTGTATCGGCAGGTTATGCTTTCACCGTGGCGATAGCACCCGGCGGGGTGTTGTGGGCTTGGGGGAACAATGAGTTTGGGCAGCTTGGGCATGGGGATGATGCCGAGCGTAACGAGCCTGAATGTACAGGGGTTGCCGACTATTGGGTGCTTGTATCGGCAGGGCACTCGCATACTGTGGCGATAAATTCGAGCGGGGAGTTGTGGGCTTGGGGCTACAATAGTTCTGGGCGGCTGGGGCTTGGCGACAGCGTGGATCGCAGCGAGCCGGCTCTCATAGAAAGTGAAAATTCTTGGGCTTTTGTCTCGGCGGGTTACGCGCATACTTTGGCGATAACGACCGGGGGCGAGTTATGGGCTTGGGGGAACAATGTGTACGGCCAGCTTGGGCTTGGCGACAATGTGGATCGCTACGAGCCAACTCGTGTGGGGCAGGCCGGCAATTGGGCATCTGTTTCGGCTGGGGGGATGCACAGTTTGGCGGTAACAAGCGGGGGCGAATTGTGGGCTTGGGGGCTTAATGATTCGGGGCAGCTTGGGCTTGGGGACGATGTTGCGCGTAACGAACCTGCCCGCATAGAGGCCGGGAACACTTGGATCGCCGTATCTGCTGGCGGGATGCATAGCGTGGCGATAGCGTCTGGCGGCGGGCTATGGGCTTGGGGGCAGAATAATTTGGGGCAGGTTGGGGATGGCTCGGATGAAAATCGGAATGCTCCTGTTCGCATAGGAGGGGCGAGTAATTGGGCGGCGGTGGCGGCTGGCGGAGCGGGTTACACTCTGGCATTGACGGCTGGCGGGCAACTGTGGGCTTGGGGAAACAACGGGGACGGCCAGCTTGGGCTTGGCGACAACGAGGCTCGCAACGAGCCTGTCCGCATAGGGCTGGCTGATAATTGGGTGGCAGTGGCGGCGGGTGCCGGGCACGCTTTGGCGATAAATTCAAGCGGAGAGCTTTGGGCCTGGGGAAGGAATAGTTTTGGCAAGTTGGGATTGGGCGATACTGAGCCTCGGAATTTGCCCACGCAGGTAAGCCGGGCGATGGCTGCGGATGGCTGACACTCTATGACGAAAACGGCCAGCTTGATTTGGGCGACGTTTTGCGCAAAATGTGGTAATCAAAAAGAGTAAATGTAGAATTGCTGCACAGACGGACATTACCCTTGACAAATGCACGGTATTGAAACATAATATGTGTAAGGAGACGCGTTTTGGAAAACACCGCTGTTAGAATTGGCGAACAGGCAAAGGAAATAACCGGGCAGTTAGACCACCTTGTCTCTCTTTTTTCCGAAAATATCGCCCAATACAAAGGCGGGCAATATGACGAAGCCAACACCCGCGCAGACTTTATCGACAAATTTTTCGCGCTGCTTGATTGGGATATGTACAACAGCCAGCGTTTTTCAGAAACTTACAGGGAAGTCGTGCGCGAAGACAAGGTTAAAATTGACGGATCGCAAAAAGCCCCCGACTACAGCTTTCGCATAGGCGGCGTGCGCAAGTTTTTTGTGGAGGCAAAAAAGCCTTCGGTGAACATTAAGGATGCGGCGGAACCCGCCTATCAGGTGCGCCGTTACGCCTACACCGCCAAGTTGCCGCTTTCGATTTTGACAAACTTTGCCGAATTCGCCGTTTACGATACTCGCATAAAACCCGGCAAAGATGACAAGGCAAGTACCGCACGAATTTTTTACTGTACGTTTGATCAATACGCACAGCATTTTGATTTTATCTTTAATACTTTTTCCAAAAACGCTATACTAAAAGGCAGTTTTGACAAATATGTCGAGGAAAATAAAAACAAAAAAGGCACGTCGGAAGTTGACGATGAGCTTTTGGCCCTTGTCGAAGACTGGCGCGTAGTTCTGGCTAAAAATATCGCTAAAAACAACCCCGGCCTTTCGGTTTACAACCTTAACACTGCCGTACAAAAAATAATTGACCGCATAGTTTTTCTACGCATTGCCGAAGACAGGGGCATTGAAGATAAAAACCTGCTGCTTTCAGTTTGCAAAGCGCATAACATATACGAAAAGCTAGTATTGATTTTTACAAGAGCCGATGCCAAATACAACGCGGGGCTTTTTGCCAAAACTAGTTGGTTAGACGATCTAAAAATCGACGACAAAGCACTGTCAAACATTATCATAAATTTATATTACCCCGAATGCCCATACGAATTCTCCGTATTGCCTGTAGAAATATTGGGCAGCATTTACGAGCGTTTTTTAGGCAAGACAATTCGTTTACGCGCCGTTAAAGGCGACACCCACACCGCTCTTATCGAAGAAAAGCCGGAGGTGAAAAAAGCGGGGGGCGTATTTTACACGCCTCAGTATATTGTCGATTACATCGTGCAAAACACGGTCGGCGAAAAAATCAAAAACAAAACGCCAGAGGAAATTGCCAGTATAAAAATATGCGATCCCGCCTGCGGCTCAGGCTCATTTTTGGTTGGCGCGTATCGGTATCTGCTGAACTATCATCTTGACTATTACACCCAAGCAAAAAACATAAAAGCCGCGCTCAAAGACGGCAAAATTTACGAAGCGGCTTTTGAATCCCATAAACTTACGATAGAAGAAAAACAGCGCATTCTTACCGCCAACATTTTCGGCGTTGACATTGACAGTCAGGCGGTGGAAGTGAGCAAGCTGTCCCTGTACCTGAAGCTTTTGGAGGGCGAAGGCAAGGAAGCCGAAGGCCGCCTCTTTAGGCACTCGGACTTTACTTTTCTGCCCTCGCTAGAGGAAAACATCAAATGCGGCAACAGCCTTATCGGGACGGACTTTTACGCGCAGCCTGACCTTGACCTGACTGATGACGACCGGATTAAGGTAAATTGTTTTGACTGGCAGGCGGGTTTCCCGGCGGTTTTCGCGGCGGGCGGGTTTGACACAATTATTGGGAACCCGCCGTATGTAAAAGAGTACACGGATAAAACTATTTTTGAAAATATTAAAAAATCGTATATGGGCAAATATTATGAAGGAAAAATGGACTTATGGTATTTCTTTGTATGTTTGGGAATTGATATTCTAAAAGAAACAGGCTTGCTTGGATTCATCGCTCCAAATAATTGGATAACCAATGCGGGAGCGTCCATACTCCGCAATAAAATACTTAATGACACACTGATTAAAACTTATTTCGATTTTAACGATTATATGGTTTTTAGTGCGGCGAGCATACAGACTATGGTTTTTGTTTTGCAAAAGGAAAAGCGCGCAAATGAATATGAATTTCAATTCAACAAAATATTAAGCAAAAAACATACAGCCGACGATTTATACCGTTTTCTTTTTGACCTTCATTCTACAGAAAGCGTGCAAAAATTTACGGTAAAAATAAATCCTAATGCAATGCAGAATAAGCTGATTAACTTCATAGATTCTTCTTTGAACGGCATATTGGAAAAAATGGTAAAAGCGGCAAATTTTAAGTTTGTTGAAAAAGATATAGCGCAGGGAATTGTAGCTCCTCAAGATTTTGTAATAAACAGTCACTTGGAACTGTTGAAAAACAAAAACATTGAAAAAGGGGACGGTATTTTCATCATCTCTGATGAAGAAAAAGCTCTCTTAAACCTTTCAAAAAACGAATTGGAAATAATTAAGCCGTATTACACAACCGATGAGTTAAAACGCTTTTACGGGAATTCTAAAAATCGTTTTTGGGTGATTTATTCTGACGTTAAAGTGCGAAAGGATATAAAAAGCTATCCGAACATAAAGTCTCATCTTGATAAATACAAAAAAATAATAACTTCTGATTTTGCCCCCTATGGTTTGCATAGAGCACGTGAACAGGATTTCTTTGAAGGCGTAAAAATAATATCTCTGCGAAAAACTTCTTTTCCTCATTTTACCTACACAGAATTCCCCTGTTATGTATCGCAAACGTATTTTGTTATCAAGCCAAAAGACATAGATTTAAAATATCTTACCGCCATACTAAATTCCAAGTTGATATATTTTTGGCTGTATCATAAAGGCAAGAAACAAGGGGAGCAACTGCAAATTGACAAAGAACCTCTTTTGAATATACCAATTGTAAAAACAGCAGACCCGAAAAAAGTAAATCACCTTGCCTCGCTTACAGATAAAATGATCGAACTCAAGCGTAAAGAAGCCGCCGAGCCGAATAGCCAGCTAAAAACGATGATTACCCGCCAGATCGAGGGCGTGGACAAAGCGGTTGACGCTGCGGTGTACGGCTTGTATGGTTTGACGGAAGATGAGGTTAAGGCGGTGGAGGAGTAATGGGGAAATATAATAAGTTGCTTTCCAATATCCTCTCTGGCAGAAATGATCATTCAATAAAATTTTTTGATCTTACTCACTTATTACTTGCTATGGGATTTAACGAGCGAGTTAAAGGAAGCCATCACATTTATTACAAGCAAGACATTGAAGAAATACTCAATTTGCAGCCCAAAGGATCGCAAGCAAAGGCCTATCAAGTAAAACAGGTTAGGAATATTATCTTAAAGTATAAGCTGGAGGAACCAAATGCATAATTACGAAATAATTGTATACTGGAGCTTTGATGACGAAGCATTTATCGCGGAAGTGCCAGAACTGGCAGGCTGCATGGCTGACGGAAGCTCGTATGTTGAAGCCGTACAAAATGCCGAAACAGCGATCGGCGAATGGATCGAAACGGCGCGGCTTATGGGTCGGACTATTCCTGTTGCGCGTGGTCGGTTGGCCTATGCGTAGTAGGTGGTAGATGAGAGGGAGAGAACTCGCAGATGGTAAATTCGGCACAAAAAAACAAGAAGAAGATATCAGAGATAACACGGCAAGAAATAATCGATCTTACCCAAATGGGTTTTTGTGATCCAGACACCTCCGAAAATATAAAAATTTTCTGGAATGGAAAACTAGCAGAACCCGAATTTTTGAGCCGATTATATGATCTGTCGCAAATGAAGTCAACAGATAATCGTTTTACTAACGCTATAGGAGATATATGGCAGCATAGAGTAAACAATTATGATTGGGTTGATGATTGGGTTTTTTATGACAGTCGATTTGCAATAAAAACTGGAAGCGATGAGGATTTTTTAAGGTTTATTTCTGAGATGTTTCATCCTGCTGTAAGGGATGAAAATAAAAACTGGGAATATTTGATCAAATTGTTTAATGATCTTTTACGAATCGATGGTTTTGAACTTTACGAAAAACCACATATATCAGGTAGTACATTATATGGATGGAGATGTATAAATAGTGTAAATATTGTCATTCAAAATCAAGTTCGGAATTTGATTCAGAGCTTTGATTCTGAGCACATTCGAGTTCAAATAGAAGCAATGAATATCGCTATTGATAAAAACCCATATGATGCTATTGGGAAAGCTAAAGAATTGTTAGAAACCTGCTGTAAAACGATTTTAAACTATAATGGTATAGTGCTCGATACTAGTTGGGATGTAATAAGACTTACAAAGGAAACATGCAATGTTTTAAAACTAACACCTGACGATATTGCTAATACTAACAAAGCAAGTGAGACTATAAAAAGACTTTTAGGAAATTTATCTGTTATTTCTCAGTCAATGGCTGAATTGCGAAACTCCTACGGAAGCGGACATGGGAAAGATGCTAAATTTAAAGGGTTATCACCTAGATATGCCAGACTTGCCGTAGGCGCAAGTGTAACCGCTGTTCATTTTCTGTGGGAAACATACCAAGAAAAGCAAAGAAGGATTACCCCATGACCCTATACCACGGCAGTGGTCAAATCATAAAAAACCCAGACCCCATACCCTGTCAAATATAAAAGGTAATAAAAATTTGCACTGGTTAGAGCTTCGTATGCCTGCTGGAAAATCTGTGAGAATACAACACTTGCAAAAACGCCAAATATGGAGTATATTTGCCTTTATGGAGTATTGCAATTACATAAATGAAATTTTGTGCCCCAAGTTGCAACAAAATTTAAGGTTACTTGATCTTTTTGCAGGTTGCGGCGGCCTTTCGTTGGGATTTGAAGCGGTGGGCTTTGAAACCGTTGGCTATGAAATGGATAAATTCGTCTGCGAAACCTATGGCAGAAGCCGGCTGGTATTTTTACGATGAAAATTTCAGACTGTGGAGAAGCCTTGACGAGCCAAGACCCTTCGCAGTTACGGAGGAGTGAACATGAAAAATTTAGAAGAGCATAACTTGCGGCAAGTTTTCGAACAAATAGCAAAACTTTGCGAAAAAACAGACCCGTACATCGATGTCGGATATTTGTGGGAATGGACAAAATTTGACGGCACAAACGAACACCACAACACATCGCTGGTGATTCATGAGCCGTCTGGAGTGCCGGTTGAAGGCCGGCCGGGATTGTTGGGCGAGCAAACCGTAAAAGGGAACTATTTGCTATTCGATTATATCGGCCATTTGCCCGAATGCAGAGTAGCCCAATGCGGCGATCTTGGCGAACTGATAGAACAAATCATGTCGGAGGGCGGAATATTAAACCCCTTTACAACAACCCAAGTGCCGGTAATCAACGGCATTGCCAAGGATATAACCTTTGTGTTAGAATACAAAGACAAAATATCATTCGATACCGTATTGGATAAAGAAACAACGGACAAAATAAGAGGCGAGATCGTAAAAATCTGCGAAAGCTAGGACTTGTTCGGGAAAAGGAGCGAAACGATGAAACCAAGAGAAGTTTTTCTAAAAGGATGTGCCGAAATATCCAAGGAATTTGTCCAGCACGGTTTTAAATCCTTGCAAAAAGGGCAGTTGCTAAAAAAAACAGCTTTGGATAGCGACATAACCTTTGAAATATATTTTCAAAGCAACGCAAAAAATCACTCGGCAAGCGTTCAGATAAGCCCGCAATTTTCAATATATTCAAGCGAGTTAAAAAGTTGGCAAATAGCGCGAAATAACATAAAGGGGGAAACCATGTTTTTATATTGGGACGGATACGAAATAGACGGATCGAGCACCGCTTTTGACATTGTATTGCCGGAAAACGTTCAGGCGGTGGAATTTGTCGAGCGTTTTTTGCAAATACCGATATTTGCCAAAAAGCCAAAGCCTAAATACAGCTTTACGAAAATCAATAAACAAAAACAAGCAGGCAAAACCAAATTTCTCGAAGTCCTGCTTTCTGGCGAGTATCGCGGCATGGGCATCGAAATGCTTTGTCTGCACCCGGAGCAACTGCCGGCGGTTTTACGCGCCGAAATTTACGCCATAAGCAAACGCCGGGAGCCGCACGAAGCGGCTTACGGCAAAGTGGAAAACCCCTGCACCACGCCGATCATACAAAACCACATAGGGGGGCGGGGCGGCATGGCACTCAGCTTGAATCTTTACAAAATAGGCAAAGATTGGAGCTGGGACGACGAAGCCTCCGAAGACAGCGACGGCCCCGGCGAATACGAATGCAACATGGAAGTAATGCAAACCGCAAAAGAAGGCGATGATTTATTCAGCTTAGATGTGGGGCCTGGGTTTTATTACGAATACGCAATGTATATAGTAGAATATATGCGAGCACACTTCCCCTCCGTTGCAATTTGGGGCGGATTGGATTGCGGCGGCGGTTGGACGGATGGCTGCACTTACGCCGCTTCCTTGTATTCGCATGAAAAAGTGCAATTCCCAGTAAAATACAACATAAAACATACGCTGAAATACTATACGGAATACGGCATAGTCCGTGCGTATCGTTGGTATTATTACAAGGGATATAAAAAAAAGTACGAATATTCAGTGGCAGGCTTTTACCTTGCGAACAGGGAATACGACAGGGGTTGGGGAAATTATCCCAAGAAAGAAAAAGACATAACACCCTTTGGCGAGTATTATGACTTGGTAGAAATGGCACTTTCCCATGTTGCCGATCCTTTTGAGCAAGTCCTTGAAACTGCCGTAAACATAATGCTGCCACAGCCAGAAATGTACGCGAAAAACCCCGAAGCGCATCGCCTGTTAAAAGCGGCTCTGCCCGAAATAGAAGATTGGGACAAAGAATCAATCTATACCGCATACATGGCATTTACAACGGAGGGCGACCGGCAAGTGTGCGAATTTAGGGTTAGATACCCAATGAAAAAATACCTATTAACTCTGCTTGAGTTAGCAGACAGCGGCATGATCGACTTTATCAAAACGCAAATTTACGAAAGCCGCCATGAATAACATACGCGCCGAGGAAAACGCCCTGCTTATATGGAACATGGAAGCCGCTCGCACGGCATACATCTCTGGCGAAGAACTGGCGGTGCTTGAACGATGGGCGCATGGCGAAAAAAACGAAAACAACGGTTTTATCGACCGGCTAAAAACATTGGGTTTAATAACAGACGATTGCAAACAAGCGATAAAAGATGCCGCGATTAGTTGCAGATCGAAAAAGTCGCCGGCAAATTCGTTTTACGCGCCGGAAAGCCTTCACATTGAACTAACGGGGCAATGCCCGCTAAATTGCCCCACCTGTTACAAGCCGGCAACACAGGAAAGTTTACCGTTAGATTTTTTGTCGGACTTGCTACGACAAGCGCAAGAAATGCAAGTTTTTCAAATTGCACTGGGTGGCGGCGAACCATTGATATATCCGCACTTAACAGCCGTAATACAGGAAATTCGCCGTTTGGGAATGGCCTCCTCCGTTACAACAAGCGGAGTAACCCTAACAGGGGCAAAACTCGCCGAGCTAAAAACCGCCGGGCTTAATCACATACAAATATCGCTTAACGGATCAAACAAGGTGGTTCATTCCAAGTCGCGGAACGGTTTTGAACACGGAATAAACGCGCTGGAAATTTTGCGGGGCTTTAATTACGACGCACTTAGACAGCGCATTGATAGCGACATAGAACCTCTAAACGTTTTCCGGGAAACAGGCATTTCATACGGCATAAATTGGATTGCACGGGCAGATAACATAGACGACTTCCCCCAATTTATGCGCCTTGCGAAAAATTACCAAGCGCATAACGTAAATATTTTACGTTACAAGCCTTCCCCCAAAGAAGATTACGCGCAAAACGAGCTATCCGCCAGGCAATTTTTACAGCTTGCGAAATATGTCCGGGAAAGAAAAAACGGCAAGCTAAACCTAAAACTGGATTCGGCATTTTCTAACTTGCGCTGTATAATAAACGGCAGAACAAGTTTTATGTCCGGCTGCGGCGCGGGGCGGCGGTTTATAGCCGTGGATTCAAGCGGATTTTACCGGCCATGCAGCCATGTCCCCATGCGCGAACAACCGCAAGATTTACACACACTGCGCACCGTATGGCATGAATCCAAAAATCTGGAAATGTTCCGAAATTTGCAAAGCCGTATAGAACAGCCATGTGCAACCTGCGACTATTTGCAAGGCTGTTACGGTTGCCGTGCCATTTCGCTTGCACAAAGTGGCGGGTTTTATGCCGGCGCTAAAGGGTGCGCGGCAGAAGTGCCGATATAATACTATGGAAAAAAATACTAGCGAAAAAACAATAATCGTTTGCGATGAATGCGGAAGCAATTACTACCAAGACGCTTCAAAAATGGAAAGCCTTTGCCCGGAATGTTCCCACATTTTGTACGGTTACGAAAATTGCACTCATGAATTTAAGAACGGCCGATGCCAAAAATGTTTCTGGGACGGTAGCGCATCAAATTATATACAGGGGCTAAAATGAATATGTTTTTCTTTGTGCTGCTTTCTCCATTTTACATTGTGTTGTTTGTCCCAATAATTTTGGCGGTTGCAACTTCGCAAATTCCGCTAACCCGCAGAATAAGCGACGAAAAAACGCGGCACTTCGCCCAAAAGATAAGCAAAATAGCTTTACGGGGCTTTGCAATAATTAACTTTGCATTGTTCTTTGCGGCACACGTTACACCGACACCGGGGGGCATGGGGGACATCATGCGATTAGGTTTTTGGTGGTGGATAACAACTATCACCGCTGAGATGGCTTTTAGCCGGTTCGATTTCTATATTTTAGACTGGTACCATTATTGGGTTATTTCATTGTTTATCATTGCACCGTTACTTGTACTCGTATTGGCTAAAAAAGCAAGCGCAAAATGGAAATTATTGGCCTTTACAAAAATCTTCTACTCAATCTTCCTAATAATGTGGAGCCTGCTTTTTCTAGGCGTAGCAATTGTTGATTTTGCTGTCGGGGGGCTTTGAGCTTGGGGCAAAAGGTTGCCGGAAGACTGCCTAAAGGCTGCCTAAAGGCTGCCGGAAGGCTTGACAAAATCAAAATAAGACCCCATAATAAATTATGGAAACAAGACAGTTTCCCAACAGTAATTCCCAGGGGTTTTTGAAGGTGAAAAACAAGTTAAAAAAGGCGGTGGAAAATTTTGGCGGTTTTATGGAAACCATCCCGGCCAAAGAAGAACGCGTGAAAAAGATTGAAAGCCAGTTCCAGACGACACTGCCGCAGGATTACAGGACATTTTTGCTGGAATACGGCTACGCATTGCCAAATTATGACGATGTTGAATTTACGCCAATAAAAAGTTCGGGGGCTTTTACAGGGTCGATATTGAGCTGTTTTTTTGGGATTGACATAAAATCAGCAAAAGGGGAGACGGCGGCCTATGAAGCTGTGGATTCAATCCATGTTATAAAAAAATACAAAAACGCAATAGCCAAATGGTGTATACCTATTGGCGATGCCCACGGAAATATAATTTGCATGAGTTTAGCCCGAGAAACTTTTGGTCGTATATACCTGTGGGAAATTGAAGAAATGCCGGCGCAAGCAAAGCAGAAAAACCTTCACTTGCTTGCAAATTCATTTCATGAATTTTTGACAGGGTTAAAAACAACGAAAAAACTTCAAGATGCGACAGGGGCAAGCTCAAATTTGGAAACTGTGGGAAAAAGCAAAGAATGGCGCGAAGTTGTGTTGTTGGCATTTTTTGGTATACTTATGTTAATTCTTATTGTTCATGAACTTCCACGGCTTGTACGGCTCTTTGATGAAGGCATAGAAACAATGGGGACAGTGCAATATATTGGAATGGGGAATACGGGGAGGGCGGTTGACCGTATGATGAGGAGCAGGATATATGTCCAATATGAAGCTGACGGTATTCGTACGCAAAGAGTTCGGCTAACGCTAACTCTAAGGCAGGCACAAAGAGCTTTCAATATCGGCGACGAAATAGCTGTAATATATCATCCCAGCAATCCGAATTTTATAGTCGTAAGCGATCGCCTTGGCAGGGATATAAGAAGAACTGTTCTCAATATATTTATATCCGCCGGTTTTATTTTAATTTTTAGCGGCTGGATGCCCAATCCATTTTATAAATTTTTTGACTGGTTAATATTCCGGGGGATAGACAGACAAGTCAAACGCAGTGTGGCTAGACCCAGAAAATGAAAACGAGTTTTCTTAAAAACTCCTCGATAAGAAGAGTTAAAAAATCACAGGAGGATCAAAATGAAAAACGAGTTGAAAAAAGCAGTGAAAAATTTTGGCGGATTTATGGACACTATCCCAGCTAAAGAAGAAAGCGTGAAAAAAATTGAACGCCTGTTCCAGACAGCGTTGCCGCAAGATTACAGGACATTTTTGCTGGAATACGGCTACGCATTGCCAAATAGCGAGAACGTTGAATTTACGCCAATAAAAAGTTCGGGGGCTTTTGCAGGCTCGGCATTGGGCTGTTTTTTTGGAATAGACATAGAACCAGTCTTGGCGGCAGAGGGGGGCTATGAGGATTCGGATTTAACCAATGTAATAAAAGAACACAAAGACACAATGCCCGAATGGTGTATCCCCATTGGCGACGATCTTGATGATGATGACCACGAAAATATAATCTGCATGAGTTTAGCCCAAGAAACCTTTGGGCATATATGCCTGTGGGAGGTTGAAAAAATGCCGGCACAAGCAAAGTACAGCGATCTTCACTTGCTTGCAAATTCGTTCTATGAATTTTTGGCAGGTTTGAAATTAGGAGAGGCGCCGGAAGAGGCCGCAAAACCGAGTTTTTTTAAGAGGCTGTTCGGCGGAAGAAGTTGAAAATGAAAACCGAGATAAAAAAAAGACTTGGCGGATCGCTCATGGTGTTACTCGGCATAGTGCTTATTTTAGTTGCAATCAGTTACGCGATACGTTTTGTGCCAATCTTTTTGAACGGCACAGAAACCACAGGGATTGTGCAATCGCTTGAACAGCGAAGAGTATATACCGGCCGCCCAGGAGGGAATCGTATACGCACCGATGTATATGTCCTGTATTTTGGCGACGGTGTGTTTCAAACTAATCGACTTTGGCTAGAAATGCGCTTAGAGCGGACAAGAAGAGCTTTCAATGTCGGCGGCGAAATAACCGTAAAATATTCTGCCGGCAACCCCAGCCTTATAATACAAAGCGGCTTTATCGGCATAAGAAGCGTGATCATCTTTGTTAGCGTCAACTTTGTTTTTGGCCTTGTTATGATTTGGGTAGGCCGGCAAGAATTAAAAAAGATCGAGCGCAAGGCTAATAAGCCGAACAAAAAAATGAGAGGGTAAAAATGAAAAGCGAGCTAAAACAGGTAATAAGAACTTTCGGTGGTTTTTTTGAATATCTCCCGTCATCAAAAAAAGGCGTGAAAAAAATTGAAAAAATATTTCAAACGGAGCTTCCCGAAGACTACAAAACTTTTTTGTTAGAATACGGTTACGCACTGCCTAATGAAAAAGTTGTTAAAATGCCCCCTGCAAAAAATTCAAGTTTATCGGTTTTGAAGGTGTTGTATTGTTTTTATGGAGCTGGCCTTAAGCCAGATTTGGACTTTGCACCTATGGTGGGCTTTGACTGTAGCGATGTAGATTCACTCTGTATCATGGAAGAATACAGGGATAATCTGCCAGAAAACTTTTTGCCTATTGGGGGCGATTATTCTAACATTACGATTGGTATAATTTTAAGTCGCGAAAATTTTGGGCATATATGTTTGTGGGATTTTTTTGAAACACCAGACAATGCAGAGTATGAAGAACTTCCCTTGCTTGCAGAATCATTTTATGATTTTTTGACAAAATTGACTATAGGGACAGATCAAGACTTAAAAAAAGTTTTGGACAGTTCTTATTAACAGGCAAATCTCATGAAACAAAAAACGTGGAAGGCGCAAAATGGAAAAATCGCTTTTTGACATTTTTAACAAGCTAGATTTGCTCAAAGAAAAACTGGCAGGCTTGCGTCCGTTAAACCCCGGTGAATTAAACCGGCTTCGTGAAGAATTTATGATACAAAACACTTATGACACAAACGCCATAGAGGGAAACACCCTAACGCTCCGGGAAACGGTTTTAATTTTGAAAGAGGATATAACCATTGCAGAAAAGCCGCTCCGTATGCACTTGGAGGCAATCGGCCACCGAGATGCTTTTAAGTATATGCTGACCATAGCGAACCCTAGCGATCCGCTAACGGAGCGCAGGATAAAGGAGTTGCACACGCTAATTTTAATGAACGATGCGGAAAACAAAGGGATATATCGAAACATTGGCGTAACGGTGTTAGGCGCAACACACACGCCCCCGCAGGCCTACCTTGTAGAACCGCAAATGGAGGCACTAATAGCCGACTATCAGGCCATGAAACATTCCAAGCACATCGTCGGGGCAATAGCGGAATTGCATTTAAGGTTTGAAGGAATACATCCTTTTATTGATGGTAACGGACGCACAGGCCGTTTGATAATAAACCTTGAATTGATAAAGGCGGGACTTTTGCCGGTAAACATAAAATTTACAGACCGACAAAAATATTACGATTGTTTTGATTTCTACTTCAACAACGAATGTTCGCCAGACGCATTGAGCGAACTGATAGCGAACTATGAAGTGCAGGAACTGGAGCGATATATTCAGATTATCGAAACAAAAAACGCAGGAGGCGCAACATGAATAAAGAGCAAACAAAAAAAGAAAATGGCAAACCTTTGGTTGTTGTTGGCCTAGCGTTCATTGCGTTTGGCCTTGGCGCGGCAGTGTGGTTTACATCGCTTTTTTTCGGAGGCATAGAAACCACAGGGACTGTGCATTCGTTTGGCCAGCAGAGGACACACCGTGGCGGGGCGCGTACCGTTGTAAATGTCCAATATGTTGCCGGCGATATTCACATACAAAGCAGTCTTTGGCTTTTAGGAATGCCAGAACGGGCAAGGCGCGCATCCTTTAGCATTGGCGATGAAATAACTATAATTTACGCCACGCGCAATCCGAACTTTATAATACAAAGCGGGTTCATTGGCATAAGAGGTACAATAATATCTGTCGCCATTATGTTTGTTTTTGGCGGCCTTGCAGTTTGGGCAGGCTTGCAAGAGATAAAAAGAAAAAAGCACAAAGCCGCTGAATCTGATGTTGACAATCTATGGAGGTAAACCATGCAAAAGATAGTATTCACAAAAATAAGCGAAAAAGATTTTCAGGACATGGAGGCAATCTTTGGCATATTGAAAGGGTGGAAAGAGATTTATTATGCGAATTATGGACGTGAAAAATCTAACGAATGGCAAGCGGAGTTTGAGCTTAAGGTAACCGAAGACACGCTTAAAATAATCGAAATATTGGACACGCGGTATAACGCGAAATTTTGGAACCCGACAAAGGCAGAGGCGGCCGAATTTTACAAGGGCTACAACAAACTGACGCTTGAAGAAAAAAGCGCGAAGGAAAGAAGCCGGCCGCATAAATGGAATTTCGACTCTTGGATAGACGCTATAGTCAACATGGAAGTTGCGCTATTGGATTTGGCCCCAGACGGTACAAACTATGTGATGACCGTTGAAGAATCGGCATGGCCGTCTGCCGGGATAGATGCAACGCAACATTTAATCGATATATACGACGGGGAAGTTTTGCAAAACGAAATGATTCCGGACTTTGACGAAGGCGTTAGGGTGATTACTTGGTGAACTATGCATAAAATAGAAACATTTGATTTTGCGGATGGACACATTCAAAGCATTACAATCGAACCGGATTGTACAAAAGTTGCGTTTTCAAGCTGGGACGGCAAGCGGTTTAATTTTATTTTCAATGACAGCTATTATTTGCAAGATAGTGCCAGTTGTGGCAAAGAAACAAGCCATGTAGAAGTCGAAGCCTTGCAAAAAGGCGTTTCAAAAACGCTGGATGATGCCTTGGAATGTTACGATAAAGATGTGCCGGCAAAGCTGTTTCGGTTTTACGAACCTTGGGAAAACCGCATCGTTTTAACAATTGCGGCTTCTTCTGTAGAAATTGTTAGCTGTGATTGCTGAGACTCTGGCCGGGATTTACGGGAGCCAGGACTCATTAAACTTGGGAGTGCTGTCTTCACAACTGGAACAAAATTTTCCACTAGAACCTAAAAAAGATTGGCACTGCCAACCGCCGAGAAGTCTTCCTCACCTTGAATAAATTCGCTATGAGGCGAGAAATTTAACTCTCCGTAGGAAAAACTTCCTAAAAAGCCTCTTCCCAAACTGGCAAAAATAGGTTATAATACGGCTAGGGAAAACAAAATCTTGCAGAAGGCTGGCAAAGTGCGCTTTCTTTCGGTTTTGCAGAACCCGTATCAAAATTTAGAGAGGTCTTTAATGATTCGAGGCGGAGATATTGTAAAGGGGACGTGCTTGTTGCAGAAGGGGCAGCCGTACATTGTTGTCGATAGGGAATTTCACACCCCCGGTAAGGGGACTGCTGTTGCGCGGATAAAAATGAAAAGCATAAAAGACGGGGCGGTGTTGACGCTGACTATTCCGACACAACAAGAGGTCGAGGACGCGCAGGTTAGCTTGCATACTTGCCAGTACCAGTATTCCGATTTGGAAAACTATCATTTTATGGACAACGAGTCCTTTGAACAATACGAGGTTCCCATTGCCGACCATGAAGATAAAAAGTTTTATTTGAAAGACGGCTTGGCTTACGATTTGACAGTGTGGGAAGATCGTGTAATTGACATAAAAATACCATACAAGGTGGTTTTTATTGTTGCAGAAAGCGAGAACTATGTTAAAGGTGATACGGTATCCGGAGCGACCAAGCCGATCACGACTGAAACCGGGCTTGTTGTTCGTGTGCCGCTTTTCATTAAGCAGGGCGAAAAGATACTGGTAAACACCGAAACCAACGAATATGTTGAGCGGGTTAATAACTAAGGGGGAACTATGGAAATTTCTGTTTTGCAGAAAGAGCGTTATGCGTATAAACCGAAACTGCCGGAAAGTTTGTTGCACTCTGTTAGCGAAATTGCGGTAGAGCTTGGGCAGCCGACGGAATCTGTGGCGAATCAAGACGAGTTACGCAAAATTTTTAAGCACAGCTACGGCAAACCGATTGCGGCCTTTGTTAAGGGAAAAAACGAGGCGGCAAGCAGGGAGCTAAAAGTCGGCGTTATTTTGTCGGGCGGGCAGGCTCCGGGGGGGCACAATGTTATTGCCGGCTTGTTTGACGGGCTTAAAAAGGGCAATGCAAATTCTCAGCTTTACGGGCTAAAAGGCGGCCCTAAAGGATTGATAGAAAACGATACAATCCCGCTTAAGGATGCCATTATCGACGAGTATCGCAACACGGGCGGGTTTGACATAATCGGTTCGGGGCGCGACAAGATCGAAACAGATGAACAGTTTGCCGCATCTTTGGAAACGGCAAAAAAACTGGGGCTTAATGCCGTGGTCGTTATTGGCGGGGACGATTCCAACACCAACGCCGCATTGTTAGCCGAATATTTCCTTGACAAAGGTTCCGACATACAGGTTATCGGCTGCCCTAAAACAATAGACGGCGATCTGAAAAACGAATACATCGAAACGTCTTTTGGTTTTGACACTGCGTGTAAAACATACAGCGAGCTTATTGGCAATTTGTGCCGGGATACAAACAGCGCGAAAAAGTATTGGCACTTTGTAAAACTTATGGGACGCTCTGCCAGCCATATCGCTTTGGAGTGTGCCTTGCAAACACAGCCAAACATTTGTTTTGTTTCCGAAGAGGTCGAAGCGAAGCATTTGTCGGTTGAGCAAATCGTTGGGCAAATTTGCGATTCCGTTGTAAAGCGTGCCGAACGCGGCCATGACTTTGGCGTTGTGTTGATCCCAGAAGGGCTTGTGGAGTTTATCCCGGAAATGAAAAAACTGATTAGCGAGCTTAACGATGCGATTGCGGCTAACGAGGCGCAGTTTGCAGCGATTTCTGGTTTTGCGGATCAGCTTGCTTGGCTAAAGAGCCACATTGACGCGGCATCGTATAACATTTTACAATCACTGCCGGCGGAAATTGCACAGCAGTTTTTAATGGACAGAGACCCGCATGGAAATGTTCAGGTTTCGCGTATCGACACCGAAAAACTTTTGGAAGGAATGGTTGCGAAAAAGCTGGCGGAGCTAAAAAAGAAAAACGCCTACAAGGGCAAGTATAGCTCGCTCACTCACTTTTTTGGCTACGAAGGCCGTTGCGCTTTTCCCACAAACTTTGACTCCGATTATTGTTACAGCCTTGGCTTTGGCGCATTTGCGCTTATATCGCTTGGGCTTACTGGCTATCTTTCCAGCGTGAGAAATCTTAGCGAGCCGGCAAACAAATGGAAGGCCGGCGGTGTTCCCCTAACAATGATGATGAACATCGAACACAGGCACGGCAAGGAAAAACCTGTTATACGAAAAGCGCTTGTAGACATTGAAGGCAAACCTTTCAAGGCTTTTGCGGCTGCGCGGGAAAAATGGGCGGTTGAAACCTGTTTCCTTTACCCGGGCGCGATTCAGTATTTTGGCCCGCCGTCTGTGTGCGACGATACGACAAAAACGCTCAAACTAGAGCAAGGGAAATAAAATGAGGTGGAAAGCTATGGTTTTTGGAATGATTTTATCGTGCATGGCCGCAAGCGGCATTCCGGCGCAAGACGGGGAAGCCCCCCCCGGTGGGGAGAATTCGCTTTCTTTACGTCGGGTAGTAATTCTTTCATCTGGATTGGCTTATCATGAACATTCGGGGAGCCTTACCGGCGATGCCCAGCTTGCGCTCCCCTTTAGAATTTCCGCGTTAAACGATGTTCTAAAAACGATGATAATCAACGATCCAGCTTCGACGCAACCTTCGGTTGTGTATCAGTCCGCGCAAACATTGCTTATGACATTGCGTAACCTAACGCTCGATCTTTCCGATAATCCGGACATGGCAACCATGTTGGACAGGCTTAGGGGCGAAGAGGTGGAAATTACGCCTGTTATGCCGGCTTCGGCGGTAGCTACTGCTCCGATGCCTGCGACAATAATCGGCAGGGTTATTGGGGTTGAACACCGCACTGTGTTTGCACCTAACGCGCATGAAACAAGGCCTTGGCTTTTGCTTAACACGGCCGGCGGTATTCGGCCTTTTGATTTGCGGGAGGTAAGTGCAATCAATTTTACAAACCCTGTCGTAAACAATGACATAACACGCGCTTTGGACATTATTGCCGAAGCGCGGAACCCGAACATTCGCAGTCTTTTAGTAAGTTTGCCGGGCGCGGGAACAAGGGATGTAACTGTAAGTTATGTTGTTCCCGCTCCTGTATGGAAGGTTTCCTATCGTTTGGATTTAGGCGCGACCCGGCCGATGCTTCAAGGCTGGGCGATTGTCGATAACGATAGCGATGCGGATTGGAACTATGTCGAGCTTTCGTTGGTTGCTGGCCGGCCTGCTTCTTTTATTCAAGAGTTGTACCCGCCGTTTTACGTTTGGCGGCCGACTGTTCCTTTGGCGATTGCCGGGGTTGCCGCGCCGGAAGCGCATGACACCGGCTGGGCAACCGCACCGCAACTTGTTTCGCCGCAGGCTACGGCTCCCGCAAGGGCTGGAATTGCGATGGATATGGAAATGGAAGAGGCGGCTTGGCCAATGGCCGCTGCCCCTGTGCCTCCTGCCGGTGCCAACCTTGCGAGCGGGGTTGTGGAAACGGCGCAGGCCGGCGCGGCTGGCGATCAGTTCGAGTTTACGATTCGCAGGCTTGTCAGTCTGGATCGCGGAATGAGCGCGATGCTGCCGTTAGTTGAAGCGGAAATCGAGGCTCGCCGGGTGTTGATTTTTTCCGGCGCAATTCCGGCGGGGGTGAGTTTTCACCCACGGCTTGGCGCGGAGGTTACTAATTTAAGCGAGATGGGGCTTCCCGCAGGGCCTATCACGGTTTTTGACGGCGGTGTGTATGCCGGCAGTGCTTTGATCGAGTTCTGGAACGAAAACGAAAGCCGGTTTATCTCTTTTGGCGAAGACCTTTCTGTTACTGGTGCGATCACAAACGCGCAGGTTCTTGAGGTTAGTTCGGTTAATTTGTCCGGCGGTGTTATGACGATCAATCGTAGCAGGACTTATAACAGGACTTATACGTTTAACAATACGAGTGGTGTTTCAAAGGAGCTTGTGGTAGAACATCCGATAACCGGCGGTGCGAATTTGGTTTCCCCGCAGGCGGACGAGTCAACTGCTTCATTGTATCGTTTTAATGTTACGCTTCCCGGCTCTGGCGCATTTTCGATGACTGTTAGCGAGCAAGTGCCTGTTGCGCAAAACATCAGTTTGCTTGCGCTGAATCCTCAAGCTTTTTTTAGTTTTACGGTAAACAATGAGATTCCAGAGGATGTGCGTGCGGCTTTGCAAAGGGCTATGGAGCTTAGGAATGCCGCCGATGCGGCTAACGCTGATGTTAGGAACTTGGAAGTAAGCCGCAACAGTTTGATCGAAGACCTTAATCGCACTCGGTTGAATCTTGAGGCTACCGGCACGGAGACTGCGCACGGGCAAACTTTTTTACAGCGGCTCGTTGCTTTGGACGCTGAAATCGAAGGTATTGGCTCGCAGATTGAAACTGCCCGCGCCAACGCGGCGGCTCTGCAACGGGAGTTTACGGATTATTTGACGGGGCTTAATTTTTAGCGGTAAGCCAGAGCGCAAAGCAGATTGCATTGCGCTCTGGCGTTACTCGCTAGTTTTTACGGCTCTATGTTAAGCGATTCCTTTAGGATGCCCCCCAGAGCCTTTTCGTATTTTTTCATTGTTTCCAAGAATACCGATATTTCACTCGGTGTTAAACTGCCCCAAGCTTTGCGGTCGATTGCCTGCATCGGTTTCAAAACCTTTTTTGCATATTCGATGCCGCTGGCCGTTAGAATTATTTCCTTGTTTCGCCTGTCCTTGGCCTCCTTTAACTCCACATAAGATTGCTCCCACAATGATTTTATTATGGAGTTGACACTTTGCTTGGGCAGCCCAAAGATTTCGCAAATATCTTTCTGGGTGTACACAGCCGCAGAATCGTATAAAAACTCCAGAACATGAATAGCTGTAAGGTTCAAACCCACCGACTTTGCATAAAGATTGTAAAGACTGTCAATTTTGTGCCAAGACTCCTTAAATTTACCGGACACGCTCTTGTATAAATCTTTATCCATGACAAACCTCTTTTCACGCATACTTATAGACACTCCTCTTCGCTTTCAAAAAATAAACAGTCATCGCAAAAGCCAACACTTCGGAAAAAGGAAGCGCTATCCAAGCGCCATTCACGCCAAAAATTTCCGAAAGCACCAAGATTGAGACAACAACAAAAACCAACGCCCTAAAAAATGAAAGCATTCCAGATAACTTTCCATTGTTTAGCGCGGTAAACATCATTGATGCGAATATATTGTAAGCCATAAACACAAAGCCTGCGATAAAAATCCTAAAGCCGGTAAAAGCCATTTCGTAGATAGGAGTTCCGACAGGCACGTCATAAATCCTTATTATGGGGCCGGTAAGCAGCCAGCCCAAGGCAATGCTTAAAACAGAGATAAACCCCAACAGGCGCAAGCTGCCGGAATATACCCGCCTTAAATTGTCCGTATCATTTTTGCCGTAGTTATAGCTTATAATTGGCGCAATGCCAGCAGAATATCCCATAAATATTGCTGTCAAAATTCCAACCCCTGCAAACATAATGCCCGCGGCGGCTACCGCTTCCGGGCCTTGTATACGCATCAGCACATTGTTCATAACTATTGCTGCAATGCTTGTGGCAAGCATTGTAACCATTTCGGAAAGCCCGTTTACCGAAGCCTTTGCAAGCAGGCCAAAATCAAATTTGGGTTTTACAAAATGCAAATAGCCCTTTCTATTGTATGCGAAATGGTACACCCCGACAAGCAGAGACACAGTATAGCCAATGCTTGTCGCCAGTGCCGCGCCCCTAAGCCCCATCTGCAATACATATATCAGCAAATAATTTAGCCCTATATTCAGCAAGCCTCCTATTATTGTTGCTATTGTGCCTATGTGCGCCTTGCCCTCGGTAATTAAAAACTGCTGAAACACAACTCCCAGTATTATTGTTGGCATGAAATACAAAAGCGGCTGCAAGTATTCAAACACCATGTCGTAAACAGAGGCATCCACCCCTAAAATACTCGTGATAGTCGCCGGAAATATAAGGCCCGCTACAGCCAGAAAAATGGATATTGCCAAACCTGTCAAGGCGATTAAGCTAAAGTTTTCCCTGGCTTCCCTTGTTAGGCCCTCGCCGATTTTCTTTGCGACTATGGCGTTGCCGCCAGTGCCTAACATAAGGCCGATTGCCATTGCGAACGAAATGAACGGGAAGACGATTCCCACTGCCGCCAGTGCTATGGGGTCGATAATCCTTGCTACAAAAAGCCCGTCTACTATGCCGAACAAGCTCATTAATAGCATGGATATAATTGTCGGTAGCGAAAATTTCAAAAGATACGCCCCTGTGGCCTTCTTGCTGATGTCCGTTTCCATCTGTTTCTCCTAAATAGTCCGTTTTAAGACGGTCGTGTTTTATGATTATTGTACATACGGACTAATTTTTTGTCAAGAGGCTATAAAGGCAATCTCCAAAACCCCATCTGGGTTTTTGGAGGTTGCCTAAAATCGAAAGAATTGGCGGATATGGTGATGTCTATGCCGAATGTCAGAGGGAGTGCACGCCTTAGCTATAGGCGGCTTTTAGTTCGCCGGTGATAAAAGAGCTTATCTCGGTATTTCCTTCTATTAAAAGCTCCCCGCCCGGTCCAATGCCGGCAAGCCGCCCCGTGTGACTGCTCCCGGATTCCGCGCCGCCTTCGATAAAGTTTACGCTTTCTCCTTTTTTGTACAAACGCAAGTCAAGGCCTTCCTCCAGTCTTCGGCTTTAGCGGATCAGTGTTTCCCTAAATAGAGTTGTTCGGAAACTTCAGTTTCCGAACAACTTCAGCTTAAAAAAGCACTTTTTTAGGGTTTGTTCGAGAACCAATCGGGTTCTCGAACAAGTCCAATATGCTGGCTGAAGTTGCCTCAACGGGAATATCCATCGCGCGGCAGCCGAGCGGATTTACAGAAAGCGCGGCGGTTGCCCAAGAAGGCGCGCTGGCGGCAAAAACAGCCCGCGAACAGATCGAAAAAAGCACCGGCAAACCCGCCGTCAGCAAGTTGAACGCGAAGAAATTAGGTCTCTCCCAAAAAAAGCTGCCTTAATCTTCGTGCGGTTCGCGACAAAAAACCAACAACCTCGCCATGAACGTCGCTAGGGCCTTCCAACCCGCGCGATTTTGCGGTACAATCATTGCAGGGGAAAAAAATGAAATCGAATGAAGTTAAAGAACTATTTAGGCAATTTGAGGCGGCTTCCTTTGAACATGACGGGATGGAGTGCCAGGGAGCTTCAAAAATTGCTGGACTATACCCAATGGCGCAATTTTGTCAATATTATTGACAAAGCGAAAGAATCATGCACAAATGCAGGAGTAAAAACTGGTGATCACTTTGCTGAGGTCAGCAAGGTGATCGAAGCAGGTAAAGGTGCCCAGCATGAAATTGAGGACATCTTATTGACACGTTATGCCTGCTATCTGATAGCGCAAAACGGAGACAGCAGAAAAGAACAAATAGCTTTTGCCCAAAATTACTTTGCAGTGCAAACACGGCGCGCCGAAATCATAGAACAAAGGATACTCGATCATGAGCGGGTAAAAGCAAGAACAAAATTAGCCGAAACTGAAAAAATACTATCTGGCGTTTTATATGAACGGGGAATAAATGACAAGGATTTTGGCATAATTCGTTCAAAAGGGGATCAAGCCCTTTTTAGAACGAATACCGTTAATTTAAAACGCAAATTTGGCATACCGGCAAATAGACCTCTTGCTGATTTTTTGCCAACCATCAGTATAAAAGCAAAAGACCTTGCTGCGGAAATGACATCTGTAAATGTTCAGGCAAAAGACCTTACAGGCGTTCGCCCTATTGAAGGCGAACATATAGAAAACAATCAGGCCATCCGACAAATGTTATTGAACAGAGGCATAGCCCCTGAAAATTTGCCTGCGGCAGAAGATGTTAAAAAAGTGGAGCGACGGATAAAAAGCGAGGACAAAAAGGCGTTAAAAAACAAAAAGGGATAATAATCTTATGCACCTAACCTTGCGCCGGGGTCTTCCAACCCGCGCGATTTTGCGGTACAATAATGACAAAGGAACCCAATGGAAACACACATAAAAAAATACTACGCCGCAGTCTGCCAAGCTTATGAGCTTGGCAACGTGGAAACATCGTACAACGCGCCAATAATCGACCTGCTAAAAGCCTTCGGCTGCCAGCCAAAAGATATGTCCGGCAGCAGAAAAGGCAAGGCGGGCGAAAACACCGACATAGAACTTTGGCGCGAAGCCGAAGACCTTAATCGCACTCGGTTGAATCTTGAGGCTACCGGCACGGAGACTGCGCACGGGCAAACTTTTTTACAGCGATTGGTTGCTTTGGACGCTGAAATCGAAGGTATTGGCTCGCAGATTGAAACTGCCCGCGCCAATGCTGCGGCTCTGCAACGGGAGTTTACGGACTACTTGACGGGGCTTAATTTTTAGCGGCATTTTGCCGGCAAGCTATCCCAAAGGAACGAAGCTGCCTGTTCCTTTGGGATGGCGAACCGGTACGTTTAAGGCTTTTTATCCGCTATTTCCGGCAGAACGAGCCTGCCTTGAGATTGTTCAAAAGCATCGCCCTTCAAATCGTTGTACAACTCTTTTAACCTAGCCACCCGCTTTCCAATATGCCCGTCTTTATGGCCAACCCTTTCGTGAATAATCTCTTTCAACTCCTTAAAGCCGACAAGATTTTCGCCTACAAGTTTCGCCTCGAATTCGTCTTTTATCCGTTTGCCTTCTTTTTTAGCGGCCGCTACAATTTCGACAGCTTTTTTGGCATCGACAGCGACCG
>JGI24700J35501_10930849_pt1 | contig 27960 bp, 30 predicted proteins | sample TergutTh196P1_FD_35501 | JGI IMG/M metagenome (IMG submission 35501)
CCCCCCCCCCCGAAGAACGCATTTGTTAAAAGTCTGCAAGGTGCAGGGAAATGTGAGTACAAGTTTATCTCGTCCCTCATTGGGGTGCAGGATGTAGCGATCACATCACAAGCGGATAGCACTCGGTGTGCCTGCTCACTCCCCCAATCCTTGCCTATTTCTGCAAAGGTAATCCGATTCATATCTAATCCGAGGAAGACCTTGCCGTCTGGGCGGAGTCGGCGGTATGTTAGTAAAAATTTTATTGTCGCTTCATAGCAGCCATGCAAAATCAGCACGTCCATTTTCCGATAATTGTCAAGCAAATGGTCTAAAAATCGCCGTTCATTTTTCGTATCGCCCCACAGGACGTTTAGCCCCCTCACGTTCTGCAAATTAGGGTACTCGTTTTCTGTGCCGCTTAAAAAATACATTGTGGCTACCGATTGCAATTCCGCCGCCAGCATATAGCCGACCAAGCCCTTATCTTTCAGGAGTTCGACGTTTTGCCAATGCCGCCAGCGGTCTACGCTGGGGGTGTAGACATCGCCGCCTTTCCAGGATTTGTTGAGCGGCATGGTATCGACTATCTGCTCTAATACTGCGTCTAGGCGGATACAGGCCTCGACACGGAGTTCCGCTTCGTGTGGCGTGAGTTTTGTTGGTAGGGCTTTAACGCATTTTTCTAGCCCTTGGTATAATTCTGTGGCGTTGGTGTAGGATAGTTCGTGTAGATTGTCCATTAGTGGCTCGGTTTCGATTAAAAAATCTAAAATTCGGTTCATTTTCCAATCCAACTCCTCAAATAAATTTCGATACCCCAAAAATCGTTATAAATTTGTAGCCTGTTGTGGGAATCCACGAGCCAAAAAGTAGCGAAAGTTTGGGGGTCAAGGGGGCTTGTCCCCTTGCGGGGTGTGGGGCAGAGCCCCACGGTTTTAAGATCCTGTCCAGATGGGTAGGCTGAAATCGGGTGTCCAGTCGGCTGTGTTTTCCATGCGCCAGACTAGGATCGAGCCGCCTAGTTCCGCCTCAACGATGAGATAAATGTACTCATGTATCGGAACGTCAAAAGTAGCCACGCCGTCCACAATCTGCACGTCCACACCGAGGACGGTCTGTTGTGAAAGGGTTGGATTTAGGTTGGCGAGTACACGTTCTGCCAGTGCGTCCGCCTCATAATAACCCACAACGACACTTTGTGCCGCCACCGCCAGTCCTCTATCCGTCAACGCTTGATTAAGCGAGACCACCGCTAATATAGTCAGGCAAAGCACCGTAAATATCAAAACTATCGAAACAGCCCCATGCCCAGGCACACTATTCCTCATAACTCCTCCTTTTTTGACATCGCGCTGATGTTATCATGGATTGCCAAGTTTCCATCCGCGCAGTCTCATAACATATGCAAGTTCGCGGATATGTTGTCGTCAAATTTTTAACATTCGTCCGCGGTTTTTTACCATTTTTGACTTGGGATAATTTTAGGGATTAGCCGCCACGGCGTTAAAACTAACCACATTTCCAGCCAAAACCCCATCGCCCAACCGCCGCACGGTTATCTGTGCCGAAACCAACGTCTCTTCCTCGATTACAGCAGGAGTAATGGACAAAACATACAAGGCATTATCCGCATCCGTACGTGCCCAACTACTATCGTAAAACAGGAAAATCACGTTATTGACATTTTCAGCACCCAGCAATTCCGCCGCCAAGCCCAAATCGCCTGAACTAGCACGAAATGCTTCCGCTCCACTTTTTGCGACAATCAAGGCATTATTGATATCCGCACTCTGCCCAGCAATGATATGTGCCTCGACAAAAATCCTAGCACACACAACGGCACTTATCGCAAAAATCAAAATTACCATAAGTTGCTCAAACAGAAACAAAAACGATTTCGACCGAGAGGAAACCACTTTCCCCTCTCTCTCATCACTTATCTCCAAAGATTTAAAATCCACAACATCCACTCCTTTTTTTGACATCACACTAACATTCACAACAAATTTTTCACAATTACGGTAGCCAAAAGCCCCCTATGCAAAAAATCCCAAAACCAAATTTAAAGTTTGTCCACTTTTCAAAGTGGCGGGACAGACGGTCTGCTCCCAGGATTGGGAGCAGAGCCCCCAAGGTCTTAACCTGTGCGGGGGGAGATTATTAGAGAGCCGAGAGAGTCGGTTATTATTATGGCGTTTTGGGAATGTTGGAACGAGAGAGTGCCGCCAGCTAAGTTTAGGACGGGGATGCCGTCGGATAGGGAATATTCACTATCCGCTCGTGTGAAAAGTTCCATTATAAATCCGTCTCGGTAGAAAATGTACGTGCGATGGAGATTGCCAGCAATGTCCTCTTCTAGGACGAGAGCGGTTGTGTCAAAAAAGGGTTCGACGAAAATTCTACCGTATTCGTCAAAATTTTTCGTCTTTGTCCATATGTAAAAAAGACCAGTCCGCTCCGCAAAACGATAACTTGAAATTTCGAGCGTACCTCGATATGCACTCGCCCCCATGGTCAGGGCAACGAGTACCGAACCTGCAAAAACGCAGAATATTATAAGCACAAATAATGTGTCAAGCCTGCTCTGTTTCGTATTGTTTCCCATTTTTTCATTCTCCCATTTCTAACCAATTTTCCAGCAACAAACTGGCTATATTCTCAAAATGCTTGGTGTTGGTGGTTACGAGTATGTGGCTGTTGACCACGCAAGAGGCAGCGATTATTACGTCAAAGTCGCCGATTGTTATGCCTTGCTTGCGGAGGTCGGCGTAGATTTGCATGGCTTGTTGCCAGATTCGAGAGTTGAGGTCTATAAGTGTGCATTTTTCGTATAGATGTTCGTAAGATAATTCCCTCTTTGCGTTTGGGTTGACATAAAAACCACGCCGCACCTCGTAATCAACCGCAGTTGGTATGACTAGTTTGCTACCATTTAAAGAAACATTGTCAATCATACGATGTACGTTCGGCTCTTGGTGTATAAAATGTATCGCAATATTTGCATCTAGTGCATAAATCATTGTGCCGCCGCCAATCTCTCCTGCTCCTCGTCATAGGCTTTTAATGCGAATAAATCGCTTTTGCTTATGCGTATACGTTCTAGTGGATCTTCGTCATCATCGTTGGCTAATTTCAACAATTCGTCCGTACACTTACGCCAAGCCGCATGGTCATTTTTATCGAGACTTTTAATCTCGAAAAGAATCTCCACAAACCGCACATTCTCACGCCCCCACTCGCTGTCTTTCAACTCGTCCAAATTTTTCAAACCTAAATAGTTGCCTTCCATACTGTTTCCTCCTCTATAATCTGGCGACACGCCGCCAACCTCTCTTGCTCCTCGTCATAGGCTTTTAATGCGAATAAATCGCTCTTGCTTATGCGAATACGTTCTAGTGGGTCTTCGTCATCATCGGTTAATGAAAACAACTCGTTCATGCCTTTTCTCCAACCAGCATGGTCGTTTTCGTCCAAATCTTCCATTTCAAAAAGAATTTCCACAAACCGTGAATTTTCACGTCCCCACTCGCTGTCTTTTAGAGTGCTCAAATTTGTCAAGCCTAAATATACATCCTTCACGCTACCACCCCTCTAATCTTCCGCCCAATTTTCCAGCAGTAAATCGTCGATATTCTCAAAATGCTTGGTGTTGGTGGTTACGAGTATGTGGTTGTTGACCACGCAAGAGGCAGCTATTATTACGTCAAAGTCGCCGATTGTTATGCCTTGCTTACGGAGGTCGGCGTAAATGTGCATGGCTCGTTGCCATGTTTTGGGGGTAAGGTCAATGAGGATTGAGCTCGCAAATAAACCCTCGTAAATCGTTTCATTTTTGGGTCTCGATTTAACGTAAAAACCTCGCCGTACCTCATAATCGACCGCCGTTGGTATAATCAAAGTGCCACCGTTTGAAATGATAGTGTCGATGTGATGTTTCACGTTTGGCTCTTGGTGTATAAAATGAATAACCGTGTTAGAATCCAACGCATAGTTCATTGCGTAGCCGCCAATTTCTGTGGTTCTTCAAAAAATTGTGTGGGTGCTGGGATACGTTCTGGAAAATCCAACGGCTCCTCGTCTTTAGCTAATTCAAACATCTCATCCATACATTTCCACCATTTAACACGGTCTTTCCTCATGTCAAGCGTTCGTATCTCAAACGCCAGTTCCACAAACCGAGCATTTTCACGCCCCCACTCGCTGTCTTTCATCTCGTCCAAATTTTTCAAGCCTAAATATCTGTCTTTCACGCCATTTCCTCCTCTATAATCTAGCAGCACACCGCCGTCAATCTCTCCAAATTAAATTCCCTAATCCAACAAATCAATAACCGCCAGCGCCGGCATGATATTAGACGCAAAAACCTCATAAAATACAACAAATCGGCTCTCGTCTATGCGAATACCAAAATTATTCACAATATGCTCCAAAGTCGGCGGATACCGCCCCTCTATCGCATACGATGTAATTATTGCACGTTGCAAACTCTCCTCCAACGTACGCCTCGCCTCTTCTCGGCTCGCCTCGCTTGCCTGATTTAGGCCGTAAACCACTATCCCTAGCGTAACGAACAAAAACAACAGCGGCATAAACAACGCCCTGATATTTTCCCCTGCCGTCCGCTTAAATACTCGCCTACCCATTAGCCCAATACGGTCATTATTCCCATAAGTGGGAGCATGACTGACAACAAAATTATGCCCGTTATAACGGAGGAAATAATGACCAGCGTTGGCTCAACCCTGCCAATTAGCCTGTCAATATCGTCCTGAACGCTCCGTGCCTCTCGGTCGGCAATTTCCGCCAGCGCCGCGTCCAACATACCAACTTTTGTCCCCAAGGACATCATTCTTGTATTTCTTGCGTTAAAAATCCCTGATTGTAGCATTGCATCGGAAAGTGTGTTGCCAAATTTGACCAAACTCACGCATTTCATGTACTTCCGCTCCATGACAGCCGAGCCGCTGCTTATTGCAATGGCAAGTTCCAACGCCCTTGTCGTCTCCAAACCGCTTGCCACCGACAACGCCAGCCCTGATGCAAAACGGCTAGATGCAATACTGCCCATCAGCCCTCTATGCCCAAAAGCTCGCCGAAATCCTTTTGTCAAGCCGTCTCTCACTCTGGGCAGTAGCCACAGCACAAAGGCGACAATTACAATAATCGCCACAACGCCTGCAATAACAGCCGAAGATGCCGCAATCCCTCTACCCAAGAACATCAGTTGTTCCGCAAGCGGCGGCAGCCCAGTCCCCAGCCGTTCAAAGACCTCGTTAAACATGGGCAGCACTTGCACCAGCAGAAATGTTACCACCGAGACCATCATAATCAGCAACAGAGCAGGGTACAGCACCGCACTATGCAATGATTTTGCAATCAATTCCTGACGTTGATAATGTTTTGCCAGGGCTTTCAACGTCTCGGTAATCCGCCCCGTTTTCTCGCCAGCCTCCAACATAGAGACCATATAGGCAGGAAAATAGCCTGATTCTCTACATGCGTCCGCCAAATTCTTCCCTTGCTCCAACGAATCGATCATACTTTGCAAAACTCTACGTCCGTCTCTATCTTTCTCATCGTCAAGTAGCAGCAGTGCTCCATCATAAGGAGCAACTCCTGCATTATAGAGCATATCGAACTCATTACAGAGCACCGATATATAATCATTAGTCAACTTCTTCAAAAAAATCCTCCCTTTCTTCTTCAAACCTAAAACCGTGGGGCTCTGCCCCACACCCCGCTGGGGGCGCGCCCCCAGACCCGCTCGTTTGTTTTTGGTGGGTTTTGGTTTTGCCCAATCGCTTGGCTTTTTTAGCGGTTTTGGGCGTTATTTTAGCTTTTTCCACCGTGTAGTTTATTGTATCACAGTTTTTGGAAATTTTCAACTGGGGGATTTTTGTTTGTGGCTTTGTAAAAATACCAAAATATTTGCAAAATGATTGTTGTTGTGGTATAGTTGTAATATGGTGCGGAACAGGTGCATTTGGTGCAAGCGAACCTATTAGAACTCTCTTGAAAGGAGAAAAAGTAATGAAAAAAATGTTTAGATTCAAAAAGAACCTTGCCGTTATGATAGCTTTTGTTATGGTGGCGGTGCTGGCGTTCGGTAGTTTGACGACATTTGCCCTTAATTACGATACCGCCACGACAGAGACCACTTTTAACTTTGAACCGATAATTTTTATTGACTACGAACAGGAAGGACATGAGGAATTTTCCCAACAATTCGAGGAATTTGTCGGATTGCTGGCGGAAATGGAATTTGACTCCGTTGTCGAGGAGGTCATTGCTAGACATGAGTTGTTTGAGGAGCATTTTAGCGGACAGCTTGAAATAAACGCTGATGAGGGTAGTGTTTGGGTTAAATTTTTTCTAAACTTGCCTGGGCATTTTGCGGACTATGAGCCGCAGCTGACCGCTTTTCATCAACGTAACGTGGACGGACAGCTATTTCAGGGGTATTTAAGCCGTGGCAGTTTTGGGAAAAATCCCTCGCAGAATAATGTGGGGCTTTGGGATTTTGTCGTCGTTTACACTGGCGAATTATTCCTTGAAAATTTCCCAACGCCAGAGGGTGTACACCCTGAACACGGCGTAGAGCCTGGCTTCGAGGAGAGGGCAATCCGTGAGCAGAATTTGCTTGATACTATGGAAAGCCTATCGCCAGTGATTGCGGAGAGCAGAGGGCAGACTGTCGAGGAAATGCGTGCGGAGCAAATTGCGATTTTATCCGCTTCTGACGGATTATTTGTAGAAGTGCAGGAATTTTTTTGGAACAGGCAGACCACGTTCCAACCGCAAAATTTCTTGATATACAGCCGTGAAGTGGACGGCGTTGTCTATCGAGGGGAACTTGCGATTGTTCGTTCTGCGACTGTTAGCTTGGACAATGGTTTGGGTGATTTTTTGGCGGTTTATATGGGTACGTTGGTTGCGGACGTTCCGCCAGCCGAGCCGATTGTTGCGGAATATGGGGAAATTGCTCAAATGCTTGAACAGGCGATGGCGGCGTTGTCGCAAATGCAGGTCGAGACGATTGAAGAGGAATTTGCCGCTATTGATTATATTTTCGCCAATTATTTGAATTTCGTGCTTAATGCGGAGGTCGAAGCCGATAGCAAATGGGATAGTGTAACGGTGGCTTTTTTGGGGGAATCCGAACAATTTCAGCCCAATTCAAGCCGTTTCTATCATACAATGGTAGACGGTCAACTGTTTAACGGCGAGTTGCATTTGACCGAGGTCGCCTCCGTTCCGTCTCGGACTCGCCCTGGAACTTGGGACTTTTTTGCCGTATATTCAGGCATTGTGTCTGCATGGGGTCTTCCGACACCGTTTTCCCCTGAGTATGAATTAGAACCTGATGATGTTGCCGTTCGCAAGCAGATTTTGCATGATACTTTGGCTGATTTGGCGGATTACAGGGGAGTTACCGTTGAGACTTTGATGTATGTTGAACGTATGCCGATAATATTGCCGAGTGGCTTGATTGTCGTTGTAGACCAAAATTTCCTGCCTGAGTCGGCTGAATTTGTTCAGGTGGAGCGATTCCTTTGGGGCGTACCAGTGGATTTTAGGGTAGATACGAGAATACCTTATAGCCGCAATGTAAACGGCGTGTTGCAAGAGGGGTGGCTTAGCCTTAATCGTTTCATAATGGCGAATCCCCAAAATGGCGATAGATTTGATGTTTTGGCATTTTATGCAGGGACATTGTTCGCCAACAATTAAGATAGTAGAACGCCGTCGATACCTGTTCAATCGGCGGCGTTTTTTGGTTGGCGGCTAAAAATGCCAAAATTTGCAAAATAATTGCGGTTGTGGTACAATTTGTAATATGGTGCGGAAGATAGGAGATCGCAAAAATGACCACAGTATTACCAGTTTGGACTTTGGGGATGGCTTTGCCTAAACACAGACACAAAGTATTGACTCGTGCTATAAATAGGGAGTTAGACAGAGCAAACGACAGCGGCTTAATGTACAATACGAAAGAAGACGAGGGATTGTTATACAAGATAGAGCTTAATGCCGCCCTAATAGCCCACGATGAGTTCTCCTCCGAGGACTTGGATGAGTTTTCAGAAGTTATCCCAGACATAATGTTATTTCACCAAAACAGCTATGCTTTGTCTAAGGTTAAGGAAAGTGTTGCTGGATTTCCTGATTTGGTCATCGAGGTGTGGTCTAATTCCAATTCCGACATGGAGCGAAATTTCAAGCGAGTCTTGTACAGCACAGGCATTGGTACTGAACATTGGTATCTCACACAGACATCTAATGTAGTGGAGTGTTGGTTTGAAAGTGAAAAGCTGCCAGACCAAAGTTTAGAAAATATTCTGATAACAAAAAACGGAATACATATAGATTTGCGTTCATTGAGCCTTGCGGATTAGCGTTTTATGCTGGGACATTGTTCGCTAATTAACCCAAATATTACAGTAATGATTAGGTGGTGCTTTTGTGAAACGCAAAGATTTAGTGAAAAAATTAGAAAAGCACGGCTACAAACTGGATAGGATTGGCGACCATTCAATCTACGAAAAGCCAGGCAACAGACCAGTGCAAGTACCGAATCATCGTGAAATTAACGAATATACAGCCAAGCAAATATTAAAAAATGCTGGGATACAGCAATAACGAAAGGGTGGTATCTATGGAATATGTATATCCTGCTATTTTTCACAGCAATAGCGACAAAAGTTACACGATAACGTACCCTGATTTACCAGAGTGCATAAGCGAGGGCAAAAATTTGGGGAACGCAATTTACATGGCACACGATGCTCTAACCCAGTGGATAGAATATTTAGTTGATAAACAGCTGGAAATTCCCAACCCTAGCGACATCGGCGACATTAAACCAGCGGCAGATGAATTTGTAAATATAATCAGGGTAGACGTTCGCAATAATCGAGCAGTTAAGCGTACTGTTAGCATACCAAAATGGCTAGATAACAAGGCTGTTTCGGCTAATTTGAGCCTATCTCGTGTCTTGCAAGAGGCGTTGATTGAGCGGTTTTCTTGAAAAAGGCACAGCTATCCATATCGAATTTACCTAAACTTTACAAAAGAATTACGCAAATTTGCTTTTATCGCCGCACCTCATCGTTTACAATGATGAGGTGTTTTTGATAAGAATACTAGCCGCAATCCCACAAGCTTTAGCTGGTGGGAGAGTTCACCATAAGCCTATATGAGACCTTTGCGGCGTTTCCTGCTTTTGCAATGTTTTTTGCCACAAGGTTCATGCCGCCCAATTTTACCGCCGTGCCAGCCGCAATGAATTTAATCGTCCAGACGATTTTTTTCGCCGTAGTTGGCACAGGCATTGCATCGGTGCTTGCACTCGGCGGCGGCTTGCTTTTATCGGAAAAGACCAATAGCATAGTATGGCTAAGATTGGGATTTAGGGCGTTTTTATCCGTGCTTAGGAATATTTCGATATTGGTGTGGGTTTCGTTGCTAATTTTTATTTTCGGCATAGGTAGCATGGTGGGGCTTTTAGCTATAATATTTGCTACATTGGGCTTTTTGTCTCGCTCCTATGCGGAATCGCTAAGCGAGGTTGACAGCGACAAAATCGAAGCCCTGCGCGCCGTGGGTGCAAGCAAATTCCAAATTATCTGCCACGGCATTTTGCCAGAATTTGTGCCTGCTTGGATTAACTGGACATTGTTCACATTCGAGATTAACCTTAGGGCATCGGCAATACTGGGCATGGTGGGTGCAGGCGGCATAGGCTTAATGATTTCAACACATTTGCGGCTGTTCCGATACCAGTCCGCACTTTCACTAATTATTGTTATTACAGCGTTGATTCTGGCGACGGAATTTGCCGCCAACAAGTTAAGGGGGCGTGTCCAATGAGTGCCGTTTATGCAAAACGTGTAAAATTAACACCGACTGCCGACAAAATCAAAAAAATTACGCTAGTGTCAACCATATTGTTTGTATTTGTGTTTAGTGCGTACATGATAGATTTGGACTTGGTGCGTTTTGCCGAAAGGCTTGGCAATGCAGGGGCTGTCCTTAGAATGTTTGCCGATTTTAACCCCGCCATATTGCCCGAGGCAATCAGCGAAATGCTTGTGTCGTTGGCACTGGCGGCTGCCTCGCTGTTCGTGGGCTTTTGGATTTCCATTGCCCTTGCCTTTCTTGCGGCATCAAACACAGCCCCCAACAAGATTATGGCGGTTGTGATAAAGGCTGTTGTCGCCATAATTCGTGCCGTCCCCTCTCTTGTGTGGCTGTTGATGATTGTGGCAAGCATCGGATTTGGCAATACGGCTGGCATGGTGGGGCTGTTGCTATCCACCATGGGATATTTGGTAAAATCCTTTGCCGCCGCCATCGAGGAAAAGGGAACAGACAGCATCGAGGCCCTGCGAGCGGTTGGCGCGCCTTGGCTGCATATTGTGGTCAAGGGCGTTTTGCCAGGGGTTGTAACGTCGTTCTTGTCGTGGTCGTCCATTCGGTTTGAAGCCAACATCGCCGAGTCCATAGGGCTTGGCATGGTGGGCGTGGGCGGCATAGGTGCTTTGCTTATGCGCGCAATCCGTGGAAACGACTTCGGCAATATTGTCGCCATTCTTACGGTGATATTCATAACTTTGCTTGCGGTTGAGATTTTCTCCATAGTTTTAAGGCGCGAGATAAAAAAATCCTAAACGAGGTGCAATATGACAAATTATATTCGTTTGCCATTAAAAAACGCTTACAATGTCCGTGATTTGGGCGGCTACGCTTGCGATGGCGGAGTAACGAGGTGGGGGCAGTTTGTGCGCGCGGACGATTTGGGGCGGCTTGACGAACGTGATATGCAGTTTTTGGTAAATTACGGCATTAGAACCGTGATTGATTTGCGTTCCGCCGACGAGTTGGCGACTTCGCCCTCGCCATTTGTTTCGAGCAATGTTGTAAAATACATTAACATACCGCTAATATCTGGCAAGGCGGCAGATGTTACAAAGCTAACCAAAATGCCCCCAGCCGATTTCTTGCCGAATTTTTATCTGCTAATATTGAGAAACGAGGGCAATGCTATAAAAAAAGTCATGGAGACCATCGCCAAAGTGTCGGCTGGCGGCATTTTGTTTCATTGCACCGCTGGAAAAGACAGGACAGGCATTATTGCTGCACTTTTGCTGCGGCTTGCAGGGGTTTGCTGTGCGGATATTATTGCAAATTATGAGGTTACGCACACTTACATTATGGAAAATCCTGATTTCGTAATGCAAATGACTGAACGCAAGATACCTATTGAGTACATATACTCGAATCGTGGGTATTTGCAGCCTGTGCTTGATTATGTCGCCGCACTTGGCGGAATACGGGCATATTTAGAATCAATCGGCGTTTCGGCGGAAACTGTGAATCGGATAGTGGGGTTGGTAGTTGAGTATGGGGACGTGTTGTCAATCAATGATTGAAAAATTGGGGTTGGTTATGCGTTTGCTTGTACCGTAGGGGCGGATATTATCCGCCCGCAATATGGCAAATTTGCAATAAATAGGCGGTTTGGTAATGGACGGACGGATATTATCCGCCCCTACAAAATGCAGATAAAAACGCCACCGATTCCTGTCCAATCGGCGGCGTTTTTTGCGAGAAGAAAAAAGGCGAGCAAAAAGAAAAAAGGGCGGATACCATCCGCCCCTACAAATCTGTAAATATCAACGAACCCCCACAAGCCAACAAAAAACGAACGAGCGGGTCAAGGGGCGCGCCCCTTGCGGGGTGTGGGGCAGAGCCCCACGGTTTTAAGGCTGAAAATTAGATTCTTTTGAAAATAACCGTGCAGCCCATTCCGCCGCCTGCGCATAGTGATGCCAAGCCGAGTGTGGCTTTGGATTTTTGCATTTCGTGAATTAGAGTTACTATTATGCGGTTGCCGGAAGCCCCTACTGGATGACCTAAGGCTATCGCTCCGCCGTTTGGGTTGACCTTTTGTTGTAGCGTCTCTTGGGAGATTGATAGGTCGGCGGATAGGGACTTTAATACGCCCAATGACTGTGCCGCAAATGCCTCGTTAAATTCTATTAGGTCAATATCCGATATGGCTAAATTGGCTTGCGAAAGGGCTTTTTTCGTGGAATGGACAGGCCCTAAGCCCATTATCTTGTGGTCGAGACCTGCCTGTGCATAGGCGACTATCTCGACTAAGGGCGTTAAATTGTGCTTTTTAACGGCGGCTTCGCTTGCCACTAGCGTGAAACTCGCTCCATCGTTGATACCTGAAGCGTTTCCAGCTGTAACCGTGCCGTCCTTTTTGAACGCAGGGCGGAGTTTGGCGAGTTTTTCTAGGTTCGTGGAACGGTTGATGTACTCGTCCGTGTCGAAAGTGATTTCCGTGCGGCCAGCCCTTACCGTGAGGGGGACGATTTCGTTCGCAAAACGCCCAGCGTCCTGTGCGGCGATGGCTTTGGTTTGGGAGGTTATGGCGTACTCGTCCTGCTCTTCTCGTGAGATTTTTAGCTGTTCTACAATGTTTTCAGCCGTTATTCCCATGTGATACTGCTCAAAAGCGTCCGTGAGTGCATCGTAAACCATGTGATCGACAGCGTTGAAATTGCCTAATTTGTTGCCTGAACGCACTCCGCCTGGGAGCAGGAATGGTGTGCCAGACATGGATTCCACGCCGCCAGCCAAAATGAGGTCGGCTTGCCCTGCGGTAATGGCGGTTGCGGCGTTCATCACGGCTTTCATGCCGCTGCAACAGACCTGATTTATGGCGTATGCAGGGATGCTCTCGTCCACGCCGCCTTTTAGTGCGACCTGCCTTGCAATGCCCTGCCCCACGCCAGCGGACAGCACGTTGCCGACAATGACCTCGTCGAGTGCGGTTGCGTCTAGCTTTGTGCTGGTTAGAATATCCTTTACCACCGCTGCGCCGATTTCGGCTGGGTGTACGTCTTTCAGAGTGCCTAGAAAGTTACCGATTGCGGATCTTTTTGCGGCACAGATGTAAACATTTGACATTTTTCAATCTCCTTTATGTAAAATTAAATTTTTTGAGCGTCGCTCCAAGTGCGTTCGAGGTCGTAAAAAGCACGGCTATCCTCATCGAACACATGGACGATAATATCGTGGAAGTCCATAAGAACCCAGTCGGTTCTGCCTAGGCCTTCGGCGTGTTTTAGTTTTACGCCGCAATTTTCAAGGGCTTCTTCCACATCTGCAACCATGGCAGAAACTTGATTAGGGTTCGAGGCGGTGGTTATAACGAAGTAGTCGGCTATTGTGGAGATATGGCTGATGTCTAGGACGACTGTGTTTTTGCCGAATTTGTTGTCTAGTGCCTCGGCGGCTGTTTGTGCCGCTTGCCTTAAATCTGTCATATAAATTTTCCTCTCACAAATGTTTTATTGTATTATACCACAGGGTTTGAAATTTTTCAAGGGGGTCGAATTTTTCAATTTTTTAACATTGTCGAATTTTTCAATTTTTTAACATCGAAGTAAATCGAGTATACCCAATAATGAAAATTTGTGTTATAATGAATATGGAGCGATATGTTGTTCGCTTTGCGAAGAGCCAGACTTGCCCTAAATACTACTGACCGCAACGCAAAACGCTACAGCCACTTTTAACACAACGCAAAAACACCATAAAAATGCGGATCTAGGGCGAAACCCTGCGGGTTTAAGGCGAGTCTACTATATTATGACAACCTAAGGAGTTGAAAATATGGCATTTAAAAAAGATTTTTTGTGGGGCAGTGCGTCTTCATCTTATCAAATTGAAGGGGCTGCATATGATGACGGCAAAGGGCTTTCTATTTGGGATATGTTTTGTAAGGAGTCGGGACGTGTGCAGGACGGGCACACGGGCGATGTAGCTTGCGATCATTACCATAGATACAAAGAAGACGTGGCTCTTATGAAACAGATAGGGCTTAAAGCATACAGATTCTCTATCTCGTGGCCACGTATTTTGCCCGAAGGCATAGGCAAAGTAAATGAAAAAGGGCTGAAATTTTATGAAAATTTAATCGATGAGCTTATAGCGGCGGATATTACCCCCTGTGCCACCTTGTTCCATTGGGATTATCCGCAAGCACTGCATGAAAAAGGCGGATGGCTTAATCCCGATAGCTCGGAGTGGTTTGCTGAATATACGGCTGTAGTGGCGAATAGACTGGGCAAAAAACTGAAGAATTTTATGACACTAAATGAGCCGCAGGTCTTTATCGGGCTGGCATTTCAGGAAACGAAAAAAGCCCCAGGAATACGTTATTCAACCAAAGATGCACTGCAAATGTCTTATAACGTAATGCTAAGCCACGGCAAGGCGGTCAAGGTGCTACGGGAGATTGTACAAGATGTAATAGTGGGCTATGCACCAACGGGCAACACATTTTACCCAGCAAACCCGAAAAATTCAAAGGATATAGAGGCGGCAAAACTTGCTACTTTCGATGTGCTAAGCGATTGGGGCTTTACGATAGCCTGGTGGAGCGACCCTGTAATGCTCGGCATTTTCCCCGAAAAATCGTTCAAGGTTTTTGGGCAGAATATGCCAAAAATCAAGCCGTCCGATTTGGATATAATGCACCAACCACTAGACTATTACGGGCAGAATATCTATCATTCAAGCCCTGTATCCAGCGATGGTAAGGGCGGGTATAAAAAGACAACTCGTCCCGTGGGTCATACGAAAACGGCGTTCGGCTGGCCTGTTACCCCCGAAGCTCTGTATTGGCCTGTTAAATTCATGTACGAACGCTATAAAATCCCTATCGTCATCACGGAAAATGGAATGTCCGCCCACGATTGCGTTTCGCTGGACGGAAAGGTACACGATCCAAACCGTATCAACTATATGCAGCGGTATTTGACCTCCCTACGCCAAGCGGTGGGCGAAGGTGTTGATGTTATGGGATATTTTCATTGGAGTATCATGGATAATTTCGAGTGGGAACAGGGATATACGGAGCGTTTCGGTTTGATTTATGTTGATTTCGATACACAAAAACGCACACTAAAAGATAGTGCCATATGGTACAAAAATGTAATCGAGTCCAATGGCAAAAAATTGTAGTTTTACCATAGCTGAATAAAGCAAACAGGGGCTTGAGATTTTTCAAGCCCCTACAATTTTACCCTCGGTGCTCTACGCCTCGTATTGCTTCAGCTGTGGAAGTATGCGGTCGGCTACCTCGTCGTCGTGAATGTTCAGGGTCAAAGGCTTGCCTAAATCCAAGCTAAATATCCCCATAATGGACTTTGCATCCACCACATAACGCCCCGACGAAAGATCGAAGTCTCCATCGCACACGGATACCACGTTTACAAACCCTTTTACCTTGTTTATTGTGTCCAAAGATACCTTAATTGATTTCATTTTTTTCCTCCCTTTCTGTCCATAAACAGACATACCATATTTAACGACTACATTCTAACAGGAAAAAAATTTTTTGTCAAATTTATTTTTTTGACGAGTGATTTTTTCATAATCACCTTGATAAAAAAACAAAAAATGCAAAAAAATAATAAAAAATTCTTGCACATTTGCAAATAAAGTGTTATACTATATATTGAGGGTCGGGAAACGCCGATTCAAATAAAAATCAAAAGGAGCAAAAAAATGATTAAAGTGGGAATCAACGGCTTTGGCCGAATCGGACGATTAGCTTTACGCTATGCTATGCAAAACAAGGACAAGGTGCAAGTGGTATCTATTAACGATCCAGGCATCGACCTAGCCTACATGGAATATATGTTGAAATACGACTCAATCCATGGACGTTATAAGGGTACTGTGAAGCAAGAGGGCGGTAAATTGGTAGTGGACGGTACACCAATTACAGTTCATTCCGAATGGAAGCCCGAAGATGTGTCTTGGGGTAAGGACGGTGCAGACTACATTTTGGAATGTACTGGTATCTTCCTCACACAAGAAAAGGCACAAGCGTATCTGAACGGCGGTGCTAAGAAAGTAGTATTCAGTGCCCCCGCAAAAGACAGCGATACGCCGACGTTTGTTATGGGCGTAAACCACAAGGAATACAAGAGTAGCATGAACATCGTTTCCAATGCGTCCTGCACAACAAACTGCTTGGCTCCTGTTGCTAAGGTTGTACACGATAATTTTGGCATCTTAGAGGGGCTTATGACAACAGTGCACGCCACGACAGCTACGCAAATGACGGTTGACGGTCCTTCCAAAAAGGACTGGCGCGGTGGACGTGCTGCGGCTGCTAACATCATACCTTCCTCCACTGGTGCTGCAAAGGCTGTGGGCTTGGTTATTCCTTCCCTTAAAGGCAAGTTGACGGGTATGTCTTTCCGAGTACCTACTGTGAACGTGTCTGTTGTGGACTTGGTGGTACGCTTGGAGAAAAAAGCGAGCTACGACGATATCAAATCCGCTATCAAAGCCGCTGCCGATGGCGAAATGAAAGGCATTTTGGCATACACCGAGGACAAGGTTGTTTCTACTGACTTTATCGGTGAGCCTTGCATATCTGTTTTCGATGCTGGTGCTGGCATTGCCCTTAATGACAATTTCGTCAAATTAATAGCCTGGTACGACAACGAGTGGGGTTATTCCTGCAAATTAGTCGATCTTGCCATCTACATGGACAGCGTAAAATAGACAAACTTAACACTCCCCAGCCTTTAAGGCTGGGGAGCTTTTTGTCATTGCCAATTTTTAACGGCATTTCGATAGATGTCATAAACGAGTTGAAGCCCAATAAAAATCCAAAAAATGTGCAGTCCAGGGCACACCCTGGCGGGTTGCGGGGCAGAGTCCCAAGGTTTTAATACACGACCACCGCACCAGTATAAAAATGGGTTAAAATCTCTCGAAAACTGTAGCCCGCTCTTGCCATGCCCTCAGCACCTCGTTGGCTCATTCCCACAGCGTGTCCAAAACCTCGTCCAGATAAAACGACATCGCCAAAAACCGCTGGTGTGCTTTGAGGGGGCTGTACATTGTGCGATATTGTCTGCAAACCATTTGTGGAAAAGATATTTGAGGGAGCTAACTGTATCTCGTTGTTTGCGGATATGGCAAAAATGGTATCGGATACAGAATTTTGAGTCTGTACGCCGTCCGTTACAGTTATTATGATGCTACTGTCAACATTAATAATTTCCACGGGATTGCCCATATTGAACATACGACTCATCAAAGAACCCTCAGCACTCTGTGAAAAAAATGTGCGAATTTCCTCGCCCGTTACGGTTATCTGCCCCGTAGTGCCTGTTATAGTTATGGCACTTACCCTGCCAGTGGGGGTAAAATTGGTTATGGCTAGGCTAGTAAAATTGCCGATATTATGCCCATTTTGTGCAAGCAAAGCGGTCATTTCAGCCGTAGAAAAAGCCCGAGTCCACAAAACGGGTTCAAATTCATACGGATCGGGTACGCTACGCAAATATGGACGTGCCTCTATCCACACATCTTCAGAATTTTCAGTCATACCACCGCTAGATGCCGAATAAACTGCCTCGATTACTTCGCCGTTATGGTGCAACACGATGCCAACGGTATCTAAAACCGCTTGCGTTGTGTTTATGTGTTCGGTATTTACGCCGCCGTAAACTTGACAATGGGTAGTATCGCATAATTCAAACCCTTCGTGCCGCCCTTCATTTGCGAGCATATACAGAGCGTATGTGCGAGCCACGATCGCTTGTGCTTTTAGTGCCTCTGGATGCCATGAGGGAGGCATTTCATTAGGCACCACGCCAAAAAGATAGCGTTCCAGATCTATTATGTTCACAGCCGTGATAGTGTTCCCCACCCGTATAAATTGCATAGCCCCTCTAAACGTCATATCTTCGAGCGATATAATATCTTCTCCGTAGGCATTGCGTAATATTGCACTCGCCTCGAATACATTTCGCATACCTGCCCCTTCGATTGCAATTTGGCTTACCCCTTCGGGTGTTACGACAAAGCCGTTCGGGGAATGTAGCGGGAGACCATCAACTATCAGACCAACATTATTTATCCGAATATTTGCTCTAGCACCAAAATTATTCACAAGCCCTATTCGCAAATAGTTACCAGCGTGCAGTGTAGTAGGCAAAAAGACTACAAAAAACAGCACCAGCATTATAATTTTCTTCAACTTTCCTACTCCATTCTTGAAAACCGTGGGGCTCTGCCCAGACCCGCAAGGGGCTCTGCCCCTTGACCCCGCTGGGGGCGCGCCCCCAGACCCGCACTTTTTTAAATTCATTGTCTGTGGCATTACTCTATTTTCTCTATTTGGGGTTCTTCGTCTTCGTTCGATATTCCTATTTGCTCTTCCGCCATATCTTCTGGTTTGTTTTCGTTTAATTCAGTTTCGTCGATCTCATCAGCCCTGTCAATCTCATCAACTTCGTCAGGCTCGTCTTCTGTTACCTCTATAAAGTTAGCAGCTTTGAAATTGAATATGAACGCCACCAGATTACCAGGAAAGCGGCCTATTGCGGTATTATACTTGGATACGGCTGTATTGTAATCATCTTGCAAGACCTGCAAAGCTATATCGGATACCTCAGAAAGCAGGGCGTTTTTAAGATTTTTTTTGGATTTTTCTATAGCGGATACTTTAGAGGTTACAAGGCTAAGTGCCGCAGTGCAGGCTGTGCTGATAACGATAACAGCTACAAAAAACCAGGTCAAGACAGAATCCTATTATTCACTATTACCCAACTATCTTCTATTAGCCTTGCGGATATTTGGTGTTTATTCCGTATCAGTGTAAAGCCGTATCCGTCGTTTAATAGCCATTCTTCCTCAACTATTGCCAAGTACATATTGTTGACAAAAGCCCCCGCAACCACATGGGCATTGAACATAAATTCTGCATCGGGAGCGATGATAGGTGTGTAATGCCTCATTATCGAAGTGTTGTTTAATACCTCCGATGAAAAGCCTCTTATTGAGCCAAAGCCATGCAACCCCGCACGGTATGCCAATCGAGTATTAAATGCCTCGACTATGCTGCTTTCCACTGCAAGCACGTTTTCTTGTATCCTAGGAACACCCGTTTCCAAATGTAGATTGACGTTTGTACGTGTCAAATGAATCTGTATCGATGCAACATCTAAGAATATCTCATTTGCCATAACAGAGGTTATACCATAATCCCTAGTGTCAAAGACCAAATCAGTCCCTATATATCTTTCGGAAAAGAAACTTTGGCCAGAGATAGAGACATTCCCAGACGAGGTAGGTATAACCAAATCAGCGGAAATTTCTCCCCGCACACGCTGCTCATTTTCATCTAAAACATGAAAGACCAATATGATAGCGGGACCATGCGTACCCATACGAGAAAGTACCAAAGTATGCCCCATACCTATGGGGATTCGTTGTTCAAAATCGAGATTATGTTGATTTTGAAAAAGCACGGGGATATTTATGAGGTTGCCATTTAATGGAAACGCCGCAAAAAAGTCCCTAAACATCAAGTTTACCCCTCCCCCCAAATTACGAACGGGGCCAAAGGTTATACGCCCTAATGTTAAATTATATTCTGGGAAAAAATACTCCATCGGCTGTGGCGTGTTCATTATTGGGCTACGTGCACCCTCTGCAATACGTATGCCATCTCGGTTAAATTCGATCGTTCCGTTTATCGGATCTTCTTCTATCATGTATACAATCTCGCTTAGAGTGTTGGTAAAAATAGCATTAGCAATGGAAAACTGCCCTCCTGCACCAGCTATTATCGGTATCGTATCATACATATGGGATGCGATAGGGAAATTTGCCCCTCCAGGAAAGAAGAAAGCCAAATGTGCAAGAGTGCTGTTATATCCTGCTTTTTGCACATGCAGATGGAGTTGCTCGGTGGTGTAGAGGAGCGGAGCAAAATAGATGGTAGTGCCTTGTCTTGTCGGGTTCAGCTCTAAATCGTATTCAAAATTGGAGTCTATTCTGATGAACAGATGCCCGTCTTGATCGTGCAATATGAAGATGTACTCGTCGGGATCAAAAACATCGTCAAAATGAAATGCGGTGGAATGGCCGCCAAAAATCAATCTCCGTAAAAGAAGTTCCGTATCGCCAACATTTATGATATTGTTCATAGAGACAAAACTAGCATCATTAGATACGTCCCGAGGTTGTTCAACGTGGATATAGTGGATTCGGCTCATTTCGTATTCCAGTCTAGCTTCGCTATTTTGGCTTATCGCAAAAATCGTTGCAAAGCCCGAGCCTAAAATAACAAATAGAATGAGGACTGAAGCAGTTGCGAATTTCCACATAGGAAGTGCAAGCAATCGTTTTTTTAACGATATTTTTTGCCCATGTTCAATCTTTATCCTGTCAAAAACCGAACCTTGGTCTGCAACGGGCAGGTCGTCATACGGATCGTATTGATACTCCGACCATTCCTCGGCGGGTCTTTCCATTGCTTTTGCACTGTTTTCTTCGGCTGTTTTTAGTTCGTCGGCAGCAATAAGCTGATCGAGCAGGTCATCATCAGGCGTTCGGCGTTCTATTTCAGACACCTCAGCCTCTCCCATTAGCCCCTCAGAACCTCCTAAAGATGCCAACAATGCGTCTATATCCGCTCCGCCCGCAAGCTCCGATTGTATTTCTTCCTCGGGCATTAACAAACTCTCTGAATCCGTATCAGCATCGGGAGCACTTTCAGCACTTTCAGGCATGGGCTCGATAACCGTTTCTTCTATAACCTCCTGTGGAGCCGTATCTGCTTTTTCATCTTCTTCTAGCATTGCCGCCAAAGCCGCTTCTAAATCGTTTTCATCCAAGTTATCAACGTCTATTTCAGGTCTGGGTGGCGGCTCGGGTATTGGGGTTGTTGTAGTACCAGCGGATTCAGAATCGGATTCAGATTCGGAATCGCCAAACAACAGCTTATCAATATCAATTTCATCGTCATCTGGCTTATAGAACGGTTTTCTTCTGTATCTTCTATTGTACAACAATCAATTTTCCGCCTTTCTCAATCCCCTAATTTTTCGATGACATACGTAGGCAAAGCAAATGCTGCCGTATGCAGTGTCGTATTATAATAGTAGGTTTTAAGGGCTAATTTATTCCATTCGTCCGCTTTAAAGTCTTTTATCGGGTCAAATTTTTTGCTCGCAAAGCCGAACAGCCAATGCCCCGATTGGTATGTCGGAATATGTGCTTGATAGACTTTGCAAATGGGAAACAACGCTTTTATATGCTTATGTGCCCGTGCCATTGCGTTGGCATAAAATTCATAACATGGTGTTTCATGTTGATTAATCAAAATGCCATCTTCCGTTAGGGCTTTAAAGCAGTCTCTGTAAAATTCTTCGGTAAAAAGCCCTTCGCCAGGCCCTATGGGGTCTGTGGAATCAACGATTATCAAGTCATATCCGCCAACTTTTTTTACAAATTTCACGCCGTCTTCAAAATACAGGCTTACCCTTGGGTCGTCTAATTTATTCGAAGTTTGCTTCAAAAAGTTGCGGCTTACATCGACCACCATTTTATCAATATCCACCATATCGATTTTTTTAATCGTGCTATATCGAGTAAGCTCACGCACTGTGCCGCCATCGCCGCCACCAACCACTAGCACATTTTGTATATTTGGATTGGTAGCGAGTGCTGTATGCGTTATCATATCATGGTAGATAGCCTCGTCTTTTTCCGTTAGCATAATAATTCCATCGATCGTCAAGATTCGCCCAAATTCTGGCGTATCAAAAATATCTATTTGTTGAAAATCCGATTTTTCGCTATGCACGTGTCTATCCACTTTAATCGAAAAACGGACATTTTCCGTATGCAATTCCGTAAACCACAGTTCCATACTCCAACCACCCTTTCTAAGACCGTGGGACTCTGCCCCACACCCCGCTGGGCTCTGCCCAGACCCGCAAGGGGCTCTGCCCCTTGACCCCGCTGGGGGCGCGCCCCCAGACCCGCACATTTTTTATCGTTTTTAGTTGAACGGTTTTGCCCGCTGGGTTTGCCCGTTGGGTTTGCCGTTGATTTATCATTTTTTGTAGGCGGAAATTTGTTCGCTTTAGACTATTATAACACATCTGCCACAAAAAGCAAAAATAATATTGTGGAATTATGCAAACAATGTTATAATCGCATTATGAGGAGGTTGAAAAATGGATCTAATTTTCAAGAACATTGCAACCCTGCGGAATGGCATTTTTGAGACGATGAATGTTGGCGTGAAAAATGGCAAAATTCATTTTGTTGAGGATACTGAGCAGGCGATGCGTTTTATAGACGGCACAAACAAGGCTCTTATACCTGGGCTTTATAATTGCCATGTTCATACGCCCATGTCGTTGTTGCGAGGGTTTGCGAATGATTTGGCTTTGGAGGCTTGGCTTTTCGATTATATTTTTCCAGCGGAGGAACGGATAAAGAATACGCCGAACGCAATATATGTAGGGGCTATGCTCTCCATTGCTGAAATGTTAGCCTCTGGTACGATTGCCTTTAGTGAGATGTATTTTGGATTGCCCGACATTGCCCGAGCAGCGGAAGAAAGCGGAGTTATTGCGGATTTATCTAATGCTGTCATCTCATTTGACTCGAATGGCTATGATTACAGCAAAAATATTGAATGTCAAGAGACTTTGAGGATTTTGCAAGAATATCACAATGCACCGCACGGACGTATAAAGGCTGTTGCCTCTTTGCACTGTGCATACACCACGCATCCAGAGGCTTGGCGGCAGGTATCGGAATTTGCAAAAAAACATGAAATTTCCATGCACGTACATCTATCTGAAAGCGTACACGAACACAACAAATGTATAGAAATGTTCGGCAAAACGCCCACTCAGGTTTTTGCCGAATATGGCGTTTTTGATGTGCCTACCATTGCGGCTCATGCCTGTCAGGTAACAGACGAGGATATGCAGCTTTTGAAGAAATTTGATGTTACCGTGGCACATAATCCAGTTTCCAATTTGAAATTGGCAAGCGGCATTGCTCCGATTGCGGAGATGCGGGCAAGGGGTTTGAACGTAGTAATCGGCACGGATGGCATGGCTTCCAACAATTCACACGACCTTTTTGAGGAGATGAAGATTGCATCCATTTTGCAAAAATACAAACAAAACGATCCGACCGTGTTACCAGCAACAAGTATGCTTGAAATGATAACAATAAACGGAGCAAAGGCACAGGGGCGAATAGGCGGATTAATAGAAGATGGCGTTTCTGCCGATTTGGCAATGATAAATCTTGATAGCCCGCGCCACACGCCGCATACAAACATTTCAACCAACCTAGTCTATTCCGCCACTGGAGCAGATGTAGAGTTGACAATGTGCCAAGGCAAAGTGCTTTATGAAAAAGGGGAGTTCACAACCATTGATATAGAAAAAATAAAGCACGAGGCGACAAAAATAGCCAACAAGCTAATTTGACAAAGAAACAATGTGGCTACCCAACGCATAATTTGACGATAACATCAGCGTAGGGGCGGATAGTATCCGCCAGTTGAGGCTTTCGGGCAGGTAATATCAGCCAGTTGTAGTTTCGGGCGGATAATATCCGCCCCTACGAAAAAATCGGCAAATCTCACAAAAAAATCCAATAACCATAAAAAACAAACGAGCGGGTCTGGGGGCGCGCCCCCAGCGGGGTGTTACTCCGTAAACGTCTAAACGGTGTCCACTGGACACCAGACGCGGGGCAGAGCCCCACGGTTTTAGAAAAGAGGTGATAATTGTGAAAAAAATAGCAGTTTTTCACACTGGGGGTACAATATCAATGAAGCAGAATGTCGAAGGAGGCGTTCAGGTGCAGGGGCATAGTGCAGTGCTTGATATTGGAGAATTGATGCAACCGTTTTTTAAGAAATATTCTGTGGAATTGATTGAAAATCCGATATTTGAAATAGCATCGCCGCAAATGAATGAGGCTACATATATGCTAAAATTGCAACAAAGCATCATGGCAGTTAAAGACGAGGTTGATGGCGTGGTCATTTCGCATGGAACGGACACGCTCGAGGAAACGGCATATTTTTTGGATATTACTGTGCCGCATACGTTGCCTATCGTTCTTATCGGGGCAATGCGGCCGCTGGATGCTTTGGGATCGGATGCGGTCGTTAATTATCAAAATGCGATAATCGTCGCCATGAGCGATGAAGCCAAAGGTATGGGGACACTTGTCGTTATGAATGAAGAAATTCATGCGGCAAGGAGCGTAACCAAGACCAACACAACCAATTTGGCAACTTTTGCCAGCTTTGGTTTTGGCTATATGGGAACGATTTTGGCTGACGGGCGAGTCATGTTTGGAAGAACATTGCCGCACAGCAATATCTACAGCCAAATTACCAAGGTGGACAAAAAGGTAATACTGATAACAACGCATACAGGCATGGATACGACCGTTTTTGATGCTTTGGAAATGGCAAATTACCCTTTTGACGGGCTTGTTATGGAGGTAATGGGTGCGGGTAATGTGCCTGAATGTCTAGTTGTGCCATTGCAAAAAATCGAGAAAAGAGGGATTCCGATAGTGTTGGCAACACGCTGCATAAGCGGCTACACACAGCCTATATACGGCTATTATGGCGGCGGCAAATCGCTAAAACGCAAGGAGCTCAAGAGTGCCGTATTCTCAAATTATCTATCCGCCACAAAAGCACGTCTAAAGTTAGCAGTATTACTATCCCTCGGGATAGAGGGCATCGAGGAAGAATTTTTGCATTAAAATCAGGCTCTGCCCACAAGCTACGAATGTCTAGACGATGTTCGTCGGGCATCAGATGCGGATCTGCAAGCAGACCCGCATCTTTTATTTGGTAAATTGTCAAATATCTAGCCTTAAAGGTTCTCCCTTTGTAACCCGTTGCTCTGCTTCGTTGTGAAAAAATACCAGTTCCTCGCCACGAGTTAAAACGTATGACACAGCATCATCAACCGATACTTTCAGACTGCAAGTTCCTAGTCGCAGGGTAAAGGAATACCCGCTCCAGCCCTTGGGCAAATATGGGCGGAACGACCATCTCCTGTCCCGAAATGTAAAACCGCCAAAACCGTATACGATTCCAAGCCATGTTCCAGCCATGGTCGCCATATGCAAGCCGTCCTGCGTGTTGTTATGAGTGTTGTGAAGATCGGTAAATGCAGTCGCCTCAAAGAACCGCAGTGCATCATCAAACTTGCCGATCCTAGCTCCCACAATACCGAATACACATTCCGATAAGGACGAATCATGCGTTGTTATCGGCTCGTAATACTCGTAATCCCTAAGAATCTGCTCCCTGTCGAATCTATGCGAAAATAGCATTTCGGCAAGTATCAAATCCGCTTGCTTGCATATTTGAGCTCGATACACCTGAAGAGGATGAAAATCGTCTATCGTTGGCTTGCCAGTGCCATTGGGGAAATTCCATCGCTTTTTGTCGAGAAAAGAATCATCCTGCTTGTACAAGCCCCTCTCCTCATCGTAAGGCAGGTAGATGTTTTCGGCAGCTTTACGCCAATTTTCCGCCTCTAACTCTTTCAAATGCCCGAAAAACTCCCTTTGCGGGAACGAATCGGAGTATTTTTCGTACATCTCCGCCGCAAATAGCATATTTTCTGCCGCTATGATGTTCGTATAACAATTATTATTCACAACCGTCGTGTATTCGTCTGGGCCGGTTACACAATCTATGCGGAATTTCCCCTTATTAAAATGCCCCAAAGAATACCACATACGTGCCGTTTCAAAAAGCATCTCCAATCCATAATCCTGCATAAAATCCATATCATCGGTTACCTCGTAATATAAGCGTATGACATATGCAATGCCACCCGTTATGTGATATTGCGCCGTGCCAGCGGGATAATAGGGCGAAGATTCGGCACCGCTTATCGTTCGCCAAGGATACATAGCACCCTCTAAAGCGTGTTCCTTCGTCAATTTTCTCGCAGCATCCAAAATCGAATATCGATAGAGTAGTATCGAACGTGCAATTTCGGGTTGAGTAAAGGCAAATACAGGCAGCATATAGGTCTCCGACTCCCAAAAATAATGCCCTTGATAACCCTCGCCCGTCAGCCCTTTTGCCGCTATGCTCGATTTACCATCCTTGCCAACCGCTTGCAATAGACTAAACACAGCAAACCTCACACTTTTTTGCAATTCTTCATCGTGTTCAATAACTACGTCTGAATTCTGCCAAAAATCCTTCAAATAAGCCGTTTGCTTCACAATTAAATCCTCGAAACTCAAACCCTTCAGCAGATTTTCATTGTCATACGAATAGCTTAGAAACTTAAAAAATTTTGCAGACTCGCCAGCCGCAATTTTAATACGCATTTTTGCCGTGTAGGCTTTATCTGTTTTTTCCACCTCTTTTTCACAGGGGAAATCCGTTTCCAGGCGAAAAGCACAGTACAAACCAAGCCCCGATCGCTCAGTCCGCTGCCATATCATAGCTCCGTCCTCTAATGGCTGTATTTTAACCACTTTTAAGGGCTGCCCTTTCAAATTTGAGCCTACTCGGTTATCCTCGGCACGTGTAATGTTACGAACATCGCCATCCACGCCTGTTTTTATCTCCAAGTAGCCGTCAAAATTTTCAGCAGTTACCTCATATTCAAACGCTGCAATGTTTTTATCGGTAAAACTCACAAGCCGCCTAGAGCGAAGGGTGATCTCGTTGCCTTGCGGGGAACGCCAATGCGTCTTGCGTTTTAGCGTTCCCGCCAACATATCTAGCTCCCTTTTGTGTTCCAACACTTCGCCGCCAAGCATACTAAATGGCTCGCCGCATACCGACAATTCGACCGATTTTGCAGCGGTTACGTTTAGCATGGTTTCTGAATTTTTGGCAAAACCTGTTTTATGTTCTTCGTAATACATTTCTGCCGTCTCATAAAAACCGTTGATATACGTACCGTCCAAGCTAGCCATTTCTTCGAGATTGCCCCTAAAGCCCAAGAATCCGTTACCCAGACTAAAAATGCTTTCTTGCAGGGCGTTTTTCTTCATATCGAAGTTTGTCTCGATTATTTTCCAATTATTCATCCTTTGACCGACCCTTCAACCATTCCTTTGATAATATGCTTTTGCAGGAATAAAAATATAACGATAACAGGTGCCATTGCCATTAGAGTCGCCGTCAAAATCAAGTCCCAGCGCCTCACAAACGAGCCTACAAAATGTGCAACTGCAAGCGGCAATGTTTGCACTTGATTACCAGTGCCTAGCACCATTAACGGCAATAGATAATCGTTCCAAATCCAAATGCCGTTTAAGATTATGACCGTAATAGTAATGGGTTTCAAGATAGGGAAAATTATCCTGAAAAAAGTGATTGTTTTCGAGCAGCCGTCAATGGTTGCTGCTTCCTCTAAATCTAGCGGAATGGATTTAATAAAGCCGTGGTACAGGAAAATGGAGAGTGAAGAACCAAAGCCCATGTACGCCAGGACGATTCCTGGGTAGTTTTGCAGTAGTCTAAACGGCGTATTTATAAGCCCTGTAACAGTTTCGACTGTATTAAACCAAGATATGAGCGGAAACATAACTACCTGAAAAGGGACGACCATAGCTGCCACAAAAATCATAAAAATTACGGTTGATAGTTTCGTTTTCGTCCGCACCAGCACCCATGCTGCCATGGATGAAATTAATGCAATAAGCATAACTGATACTGTAGTTATGATAACAGACGACCAGAACGAAGAGGCATATCTTACCACGACGCTATCTAAAATTGCCCCGACATTTGCAAAAAACTGGGTGGGATTATCGGGCAACGACAATGGATTCATAATGATTTCCAATGTAGGTTTTGCTGAGTTTATCACAACGATATAAAACGGCAAAACATAGACCACCAACAAAAAAATTGCCAAAATTTCCAATCCAAAAAGTCTCTTTTTAGTATTCATTTCAAAACCTCCAAAACCGTGGGGCTCTGCCCCACACCCCGCTGGGGGCGCGCCCCATATACACTAACTTAACCAGCAAACAACTGAAGAACCCTAGGATTCAGGCGTTTTTCAAGATATAAACTAGCTGATATAACATTAAAAGATT
>JGI24700J35501_10930848_pt1 | contig 27915 bp, 26 predicted proteins | sample TergutTh196P1_FD_35501 | JGI IMG/M metagenome (IMG submission 35501)
GTCCATGCCGCGCAACTCGGTAAATTCAACTTTGTCGGGCGTTTTTTCGCCTTTCCAAGCTACTACCGTCCGCACAACCGCTTCGATAACTCCGCCTGTTGTGCCGAAAATTGTACCCGCTCCGCTAGATTCTCCCATGAATTGGTCGAAGTTTGTATCTGGCAAAAGTTTGAAGTTTATGCCAGCTTCGCGAATCATTCTCGCTAACTCGCGCGTGGAAATTACGTAGTCAACATCTTGACCGCCTTCGGTGGAAAGTTCGCCACGGTTCGCCTCGTACTTTTTCGCTAAACATGGCATTACCGAAACAACTACCATTTTTTTCGGGTCAACATTCAGCTTTTTCGCCAAATAGGTTTTCGCAATCGCACCAAACATCTCGTGCGGAGATTTGCACGAAGACGGAATATCCAACAATTCTGGGAATTGATGTTCGATAAATTTTACCCATGCCGGACAGCAACTGGTCAAAATGGGCAAAGTTCCCTTGTGTTCAAGACGATGCAAAAATTCGCTTGCCTCTTCCATTACGGTAAGGTCAGCGCCGAAATTTGTATCGAAAACTTTGTCAAAACCAAGCCGTTGCAACGCAGTTACCATTTTTCCTGTAACTTGGCTGCCGACAGGCATTCCAAAGGATTCGCCCAGCGCAACACGAATCGCAGGCGCAGTTTGCACGATAACGTATTTTTCGGGATCGTTGATTGCGCTCCAAACTTCCGAAACGTTGTCAATCTCGGTTAAAGCACCCGTTGGACAAACTGCAACGCATTGTCCGCAGAATGTGCAAGTTGTTTCCAACATTGGCGAATCAAACGCTGTTCCGATAACGGTTTCAAAGCCACGATGAACGGTCGAATAAACGCCGACAGATTGCACTTCGTTACACATTGTCTCGCAACGGCGGCACAATACGCATTTTTCGGCGTTGCGAACCAGCGAATAGCTTGTGTCGTCCTTTTCGGCACGCAAGCGTTCGCCTTTGTAGCGGTTCTCTTTTATGCCCAATTCTGCCGAAAGATGTTGCAGTTCGCAAGTAAGATTGCGTTCGCAAACCAAGCAATCGGGCGGATGGTTAGAAAGCAACAACTCGGCGTTGGTGCGGCGCGCGTTAATCGAGCGCGCGGTGTTTGTGTGAACTTCCATTCCGTCATAAACGGCGGTAGCACAGGCAGGCGCAAGATTATGACGGCCTTCAACTTCTACCATACAAACGCGGCAAGTTCCAACTTGATTAAGCATTTTAATATCGTGCATATCAAGGTGGCAAAGCGTGGGAATATGCACACCCACTTTTTTGGCGGCTTCCAGAATAGTTGCGTCATCAGGAACAGTTACCGCAATATTATTTATTTTTACTTCAGCCATTTTCGTCCTCCTAGCCCTTAATAATTGCGTTAAATGGGCATTTATCGACACAAGCGCCGCATTTAATACAAGCGTCTTGATCTATTATGTGAACCTCTTTGCGTTCGCCAGAAATACAGTTGACTGGGCAAACAGGTTTACAAAGCGTACAGCCCTTACATTTCTCTGCTACAACTTCATAATTGAGTAAATCTGTGCAAGTGCCAGATGGACACTTTTTATCCACAACGTGAGCAAGATATTCATCTCGGTAAAATTTTAGAGTAGAAAGGATAGGATTTGGCGATGATTGACCAAGCCCGCAAAGCGAAGTATCACAAACCGTGCGGCTTAAATTCTCCAGTTCAGCGAGATCGGATTCTTTGCCAGTGCCTTCGGTAATGCGAGTTAGGATTTCGAGCAACCGCATATTTCCAACACGACAAGGAGTGCATTTTCCGCAACTTTCTTCCGCAGTAAATTCGAGGAAGAATTTGGAAATGCCGACCATGCAATCGTCTTCATCCATAACAATCATACCGCCCGATCCCATGATAGAGCCAAGCGCGCCGAGCGATTTGAAATCGACAGGCGTATCGAGATGCTCCGCTGGGATACAGCCGCCAGATGGGCCGCCAGTTTGTATAGCTTTGAACTTTTTGCCGTCTGCAACGCCGCCGCCGATTTTGTCGACAACATCACGCAAAGGCAATCCCATTGGGATTTCGATAAGTCCAACATTGTTGACTTTGCCAGCGAGCGCGAAAACTTTCGTACCAGGGCTATCTTCGTTGCCGAAACTGCGGAACCAGTCGGATCCTTTAAGGATAATTTGAGTGATATTTGCAAAAGTTTCAACATTATTGATATTAGTGGGAGCGTCCCAAAGTCCACGTTGGGCAGGGAACGGCGGTTTAAGGCGAGGTTCGCCACGTCCGCCTTGCACAGAGTTCATAAGAGCGGTTTCTTCGCCACAAACGAACGCGCCAGCACCGAGATAAAGGCTAATTTTGAACGAGAAGTTACTTCCCATGATATTATCGCCTAATAATCCCATGCTTTCGGCTTGGTCGATGGCTTGATAAAGGCGTTCAACGGCACGAGGATATTCCGCGCGAATGTAAATAACGCCTTCTTGTGCACCGATTGCATAGCCGCAAATAGCCATAGCCTCAAGAACGCCGTGCGGATCGCCTTCGAGAATGGAACGATCCATAAAAGCACCAGGATCGCCTTCGTCGGCGTTGCACATAACAAATTTTTTGTCAGCTTTAGCAGCGGCGGTAAATTGCCATTTTGTGCCAGTGGAGAATCCGCCACCGCCACGACCGCGCAAGCCGCTTGCTTTAACCACATCGACAACTTCGTTGGGTTGCATTTCGAAGATAGCTTTAGCGAGGGCATCGTAGCCAGATCTAGCAATGTATTCCATAATGTTGCTAGGATCGATTATGCCGCAGTTTCGCATAGCAATGCGAACTTGGCGAATTTCGGTATTTTGGTTGCTCATGGTATATACACCTCCTGATCAAGACCAACAACAGCTTCTTTAAGAACCTCGCCAAATTTGAGGTGGCGGGTAACAATTTCTTTGGCGCGAACAGCGTCAACGTAGCCGTAACGAGTACCTTCGCCCATAGCTTGGTCGCCGCGCCGCACTTCGACGACAGGTTCGGCGTAACAGTTGCCATAGCAACCAGTTTGGATAATTTTCACATTATTGAGACCTTCTGATTTAACGCCATCTTCGATAGTTTTCAAGACAACGTCAGCGCCGGCGGCGGTACAACAAGTAGCCATTCCGACGACAACAACCCAATCTTCGGGTTTGCCTGCAAGCTCGGTGAGAGCGGTTTTGCGCAGGGCTTTAAGGTCGTCCCACGAATTTACTTTATTTGCCACAAAAAAACCTCCTTATTCTGCATGATCCGCTGCTAAGTATTCTTCAACAATGCCTCTAACATCGGCGGTTGCGACACGCCCAAAAACTTTATCGTTGACCATAACAACAGGAGCAAGCCCGCAAGCACCAACACAGCGAACGCCATCGACGGTAAAAAGCCCGTCATCGGTGGTTGCTTTAATGTCAACCTTTAACTCTTTTGCAAATTCTTTCAGCACAACTTCAGCGGAACGCACATAGCAAGCGGTTCCCATACATACGTTAATGCGATATTTGCCCTTTTTTTCTAGCGAGAACAGCGAATAGAAGGTAGCAACGCCGTAAACTTTAGCGGCAGGAATTTGTAGACGTTTTGCGATGTGCAGTTGCACCTCTTTGGGCAGGTAGCCATAGGCTTCTTGGGCTTTATGCAAAGCCGGGATAAGAGCGCCGTTTTTGTCGGGTAAACCGTCAATAAACGTGTCTATTTCAGTAAAATTTGTAATAGAATCACTCATGCAAAGTCCTCCTCGATACTTAATGTTTTACTATGGTATTGTATCATGGTTTTTTGGGGATTGCAAGGAAAATTTTTTTGGCTTAAGAAATCAAAAGAAGTTCGTATTTTCGCCAATAAATAGACAAAATATCCAATATTAAGAAATGTCCACCTAAAAATTTTGCAATATACCACAAATTTATTTTTTTATTTTGATTAAAGTAGGCGAATTTTCCCAAAAAATGTGTTATAATATAAATATGGGAAATACTACATAAAACGAGGTTTACCATATTCTAAATTTTTGAAATGTTCCCAAAGAATAGCTTATAATTAAAGATTTTACTAGGAGGTAAAAAAATGGCATCAGTAACAGCAACAGCACCAGCAAGCACGCCGTTCAGCCGTTATTTGGCAAAAAAGAAAGTTCAGCGTGCATACACCTGGAACGAGATGAAAAAGCACAAAACGCTCTACCTGTTTTTAGCACCGTATGCAATTTTGTTTACGGTTTTTGTTGTCGCACCTGTGGGCGTGTCAATTTTCTTTAGTTTTACCTATTTTAACGTCCTCGAGCCGCCACGATTTATCGGCTTTCAAAATTATCTCAACCTATTTTTGGCGGACGATGTATTTTTAATTGCAATCCGAAACACGCTAATTTTGGCGTTGATAACTGGACCAGTTGGCTATATTTTCGCCTTTCTGTTTGCGTGGTTTATCAACGAATTGCCACGATATTTGCGAGCGTTCGTTACGCTTGTATTTTACGCCCCAACCATTGCAGGAGCGGCATTTCTTATTTGGTCGCTGATTTTTTCTGGCGATGCGTTCGGCTATCTTAACGCATTTCTCATGCAATTTGGCATTATCAACGAGCCTGTTTTGTGGCTTTCTAATCCGCAATTTATGATGCCTGTTATTATCGTGGTTGTGCTTTGGATGAGCCTTGGTGCTGGCTTTCTTGCCTTTATTGCAGGACTTTCCACCATTGACGAATCGCTGTACGAGGCTGGGCTTATGGACGGCGTGAAAAATCGCTGGCAAGAACTTTGGTTTATCACTTTGCCAAATATGCAGGGAATGCTCATGTTTGGTGCAGTTATGGCAATTATGGCGAGTTTCGCTGTCGGCGAAGTTACGCAAGGCTTGGCAGGATTTCCGTCCACCGATTATGCTGTGCATACGGTTGTCAACCATTTAGTTGATTATGGTGCAATCCGCTTTGAAATGGGATATGCGTCTGCGATTGCTACAATTTTGTTTTTGGCTATGATTTATACTAAATCTTTGGTTGGCAAATTTATTATGAAAATTGGACGATAGGAGAAAATTATGCTAAAACTCGCAATTTTCGGATTTTTAACCGCAACAAAATTGCTTACAACAGCTTGAGAAATCACGCAAGCCGAGCAATCTCAACAAGAAAATTTGGCAGAACCTACGGAAATCGTGCAAATCGTGGAACTTTCAGCTTACGAACAAGCAATGCAAGATTTCACAGATGTGCAGATTTCCAACATTACCGAAACAACCATCGAAACAATAATATACAATAATACCGATTTTCAAATTATGTTTGGACAACCTTTTACAATAGAACGCTACAGCAACGGTTCGTGGGAACGAGTGCCTATTATTGAAACGTACCCAATCCGTGTTTTTACCGCCGAGGGAATGATAGCCAACCCAAACGGAACTTTCACAATGGTTGACGATATATCCTATCACGAAATGTCGGCAGGTTTGCACAGAATTAACCGAGAAATAGTTACATTAACAGGAAATCACAGGCATATTTTGTCGGCAGAATTTGAATGGCAATAAAAAATCTTAATAAAAAAAGCGGGTCAAGGGCACTGTTCTTTTGTCCACTGGACAAAATTCAGCCTTGCGGGGTTTGGGGCAACGCCCAGGGTTTTAGGTTTTAATGTTTTGACTTTAGGAGGGCTAAAAAATGGCAATAGCAACAAGAAAAGGCAATTTTGGAGTACAAAAAACACGCAAAAAGCGGAACATGGCAGTTTTACGTCCAAACCGCTCTCGCAGTGGCGACGTGTTTATTTGGTTTATGTTGGCGGTTTTCGGCTTTTTTTTCGCATTTCCGTTGATTTTCGCAATCAACAACGCTTTTAAGCCGCTTAACGAACTCTTCCTGTTTCCGCCGCGGCTGTTCGTTATCAACCCAACTCTCAACAACTTGCAAGATTTATTCATTATAATGTCTCGTTCGTGGGTTACGTTTTCACGATACGTGTTTAATACCGTGTTTATCACGGCGGCTGGCACAATCGGACATTTGCTGGTCGCAAGCATGGGCGCTTACGCCGTCAGCAAATACGAGTTTCCTGGCAGCAAATTTTTCTTCAATCTCGTTATCATAACGCTGATGTTTTCAGGCTTTGTAACGGCTATTCCCAACTTTCTTGTGCTGGCTGGGCTTGGCTGGATTGATACTTACTGGGCGGTAATTATCCCACATTTCGCCTTTCCTATGGGATTCTTCCTTATGAAACAGTTCATCGATACAGTGCCGCAATCGCTCATAGAATCCGCCAAAATTGACGGTGCTAAAGAATGGCTTATTTACTCACGAATCGTGCTGCCGCTAATCAAGCCAGCAATGCTCACTGGCATGATTTTCTCGGTGCAAGCGTTGTGGAACAATCCGCAAGCCAATCTCATTTACACCGAACAGCTGAAAACGCTACCGTTCGCACTTTCGCAAATTGTGGGAAGTCCGCACACGCCGAACATCGCGCGCGCTGGCGTTGGAGCGGCTGTTACGCTTGTTATGATGGTTGTGCCAATCACGCTATTTATCGTGGCACAGAGCAACATTCTAAAAACAATGGCAAACTCTGGAATTAAAGAGTAGGAGGTCAAATTATGAAGAAAAAGTTAATTTTCGTAGCATTTTTTGCCTTTTTTGCAGGATTTTTCGGTTTTATAAATTCAACCGCCGTTTTTGCAGGCGGATTAACAAATTACACGTACACATACAACGAATGGGGAATCCCTGTTCCGTCGCCAGATGCGTATCGTGTGAGTTCCTTTATTTTGGGGGATTCTTTTGGCATAGGACATTTTGACCGTCCGCAAGATTTGCAGGTTTTCGGCAACTTGCTATATGTGGTTGACACGTACAACAACCGCATAGTTACGCTACAAATCAACGATGACGGCACGCACGAGTTGGCGGAAGTTATCACAAGCGTAACAATGCCAGACGGTCAGCAGTCCACTTTTGACCGTCCTTATGGGATTTTCGTGAGCGACTGGGATTTAACGCGCGGCGAACGCTGGATTGCGGACACTTTCAATCAGCGGATTTTGCACACGGACGAAAATTGGAACGTTATCACGATAATCGACCGCAGCAAGCTAGAATTAAGCCTTTTGCCAGATCAACTGGATTTTTTGCCACGCAAAATTGCATCTGATTTTTCTGGACGGCTTTTTGTGCAAGCATCTCATGTCAACCGTGGTTTAATGGAGTTTGACCTAACAGGCTATTTTGTGGGATATATGGGTGCGCCAGATGTTAGCATTTCACCAGTTGACCAATTTTGGCGGATGATTGCCACGCGCGAGCAACGTGAGCGAATGGCTCTGTTTGTGCCTGTCGAGTACAACAACGTCCGCATTGATGACGAGGGATTTTTGTTTGTAACAACGTCCAGCGCCGATGTTGACCCAATTCGGCGGCTTAACGCAATGGGTAGCGATGTTATGATTCGCAACGGCTTGGACGACCCAATCGGCGATTTGTGGATTGGCTCTGCGGCTGGAATTTCGGGCGCAAGCACGTTTATCGATGCGGCGGCTCTTCCTAATAATACGTTCGTTGCGTTTGATTCGAACCGTGGGCGAATGTTCGCATACGATTCGCAAGGGCAACTGCTGTACGTTTGGGGCGGCGTGGGCAATCGAGAGGGCAATTTCATTTTGCCGACCGCTCTTGTCAACATGGATTTCACGCTGTTCGCACTGGATTCCACGGCGGCGGCAATCACACGGTTCGATCTCACGGAATATGGGCAGTTTATCAACAGCGCGCTAGAAATGTATCAGCGCGGCTTGTACGAAGAAAGCGTATTTTACTGGCAGGAAGTGCTGCGCATGAACGGCAATTTTGGGCTTGCGTATATCGGAATGGCGCGTGCGTATTTGCGGCAGGGCTATTATCGCAACGCAATGGAGATGTTTCGCATACAAAACGATGCAAGCGGCTTTGGACGAGCGTTTAGCTTTTATCGGCGAGTTTGGATGGAAGATTATTTTTGGATTTTTGCGGCTGTGATTGGCGTTTTAATGATAGTTCCGCCAGTTGTGCGGCAAACGCTAAAAATCCGAAAGGAGATTAGAAACTCATGAGTCCGACAAATGTAGAAAAAAGGATAAAACTTCCCGCATCATTAAGAAATTTTGACGTTGACCATTATCTAAAAAGCCTAAAATTCAGCCTGTACACAATGCGGCGACCGCTCGACGGCTTTTGGGATTTGATTCACGAGGGACGAGGCAGTTTAGCGGCGGCGCATACGCTTGTCGCAATTATGATTATTGTTGAGATTTTGCGGCTTGTGCTGACAAATTTCCAATTTATAAATATCAACATGGAAACGTTTAGTGCGTGGCTGATTATGGGGCAAATTTTGTTGCCAATGTTGCTGTGGTCGCTCGCAAACTGGAGCTTGACCACGCTATTTGAGGGCAAAGGCAAAATATCCCATATATACATGGGAACGGCGTACGCATTAACGCCGATGATTATTATAAATGCGGTGCTTATCCCAATTAGCCACATTATCACGTTCGAGGAAGGTGCATTATACTGGGTTTTCACAGGATTAGCGGTGATTTGGTTTGTGCTGTTGCTGCTTTGCGCCATGAAAGAAATCCACGATTATACGTTCGGAAAGGCGATAATTACAAGCCTTGCAAGCATTTTGGCGATTGGCATAATGATATTTATATTTATCATGTTTTTTGCGGTTGTCAGCGGCGGAATTGCTTATTTTTACTCTATTGGGCAGGAATTGGCTTTTCGGTTTTTAGGTTGACGAGGTTAATATTATGGTAAAATTTGATTTTAGCGACCTCTCGCAATTTGACGATTTAATCGATTTGCGGTTTGATTATGCTTTTAAGATGTTTTTTACTTTGGGAGATAAAATTTTGTTGATTTCCTTACTAAACGCAATTTTTGCAAACAAGGGAATCGCTCGCAAAATTGAAAATTTCAAGATAATAACGCCAAATTTAGAAAAGATGTCCGATGACGACAAATACTCGGTAATCGACATAGTCGCAGAACTTGACAACGGCGAAACCGTTTTAATTGAGATGCATATGTACGAATTGCTCAATATAAAGGCGAAAACAATCCGTTCGTGGGCGAAATCTTATGCCGAAAAATTGCTTGCAGGACAAGATTATGTGATTCAGCCAGCTGTAATTGCAATCACATTCACGGACGGACAAGTGCAATCGTTGCCAACTAGCAGTTCTGCTCCGCAGCTTCACAGGTTGTGCAAAATTGCCGATGTTGAAACAGGCGAAGTTTTCAGCAACGCAATGGAACTGCATTTTATTGATATGAAATTATTTTTGGCGGCAATAAATCACAGCAAAAAAGGAGGTAAAAAAATGCAAAATAATCAACAAATGATAGAGGAAAACAGGATTTTATTGGAAAATGCAAATCCAAATTTGGTGAGATGGCTCTCGCTATTAACGCAAAAAGGAATAGCCAACAAAAGAACTCTTGAAGATATTTGCAAAGATGACGACACAATGCAAATGGCTTTTGCCTACCTAGTTTGGCACAGCCAAGATGCCGCTACCAGAAAAGCCTACACCGATCTCCGTGAAAAAGAAGACCACGAAAGGGCGGAAAAATTGCGAATGCAGAAAGAAATCGAAGACGAACGGCGTAAAAGTGAGCAAATTGAACTAGAAAAAGATAAAATTGCAAAAGAATTTGCCTTATTCCGCCAAAAAGTCGCAGAACAAGGAATAACCCTTTAGGAGGTGCTATTATGAACCAAAAACTAAAACTAACAATAACCCTACTATCCGCAATATTCCTATTATCCGCTTGCGTTGTCCGCGAGCGAGATGGCGGCACAATTCAAATGTTCGGCTATGGCTACGATGACGATATTTCCGAGGTTGTTTCGTTGCAAAACGACTTCCTGCGGCTGGATTTTTTGACGGAAACCGCCGAAATTATAGTAACCGAACTTGCAACAGGCACAGAATGGCGATCCACGCCGTACGGCACGGTTGACAACGAAGATGCAACCGCAATCGAATTTTTCCGCAAGCAAAGCCTGTTCTTGCTAGAATTTGAGAACAGCCAAGGCTCTAACTGGATTTACGATACTTATCGGTTCGCTGTCCAAACTGGACATTTTGAACACGCATTTTTGGAAAGCGAAAACGCTCTCGAACTGTACTTCACGATTGGCGACATTCCGCCAACTTTCCAAGTGCCGAACGCAATTTACGAAGAGCGGTTCAATTTCTTCCTAGATCAAATGCCGCGTGCCGAAATGATGCAAGTAATGAACGTTTATCGTCCTTTCCACATTGACCGCTTGCGTGCTGGCGATGACCGCGCCGCGCTAATTGCCCAATTTCCCACGCTAGAGGACGGCGAAACGATTTACGTTTTGCAGGACAACGTGCAGGGCTTTTTACTAGAACGCATACAAGACAGCCTCGAAGCGGTCGGCTACACAGCCGAAGAATGGCAAGCCGACCAAGAATATTTTGGGCTTGCGACAGGCGGCGATCGCCCAGAATTTAACCTAACAATGCGGTTCGAACTTGACCGCAACAACATGGTTGTGTCAATCCCATTTAACAGCATAACTTATCGTACCGATTTTATTCCCACACGGCTAACGATTATGCCCTATTTTGGGGCGGCGCGCGCCGACGAGGACGGATATATTTTCGTGCCAGACGGCTCTGGTGCGTTGATAAATTTTGACAGCGGCCGCTACAATCAGGCGCTGTACTGGAACAACGTTTTTGGTTGGGACGAGGCGATTATCCGAGATGCCCTAATTCACGACAACCGTGCGGCTTTTCCAGTTTTTGGCGTGTACAAAAATGGTGCAACTTTTGCAGGAATAATTGACGAGGGAGCATCATACGCCGCTATTCGTGCGGAAGTTGCAGGAATGGGTTCGCCGTACAATCGTGTGCATCCAACATTTCGGCTGATTCACGGTGCGTTACTGGACGTTGCTGGCCGCGCTGATGCACAGCTGTTGCTCCATGAGTGGCAACTTCCGCAGGACGAGTACATCACAATCCGCTATACTTTCACGGAAACGCCTGGTTATGTGGGAATGGCGGTTGCTTTCCGAGAATTTTTGCAGGAGCGGCATCCGCAATTAAACGACCGAGTGCAAGCGCCAATGACCGCAATGGTGGAAATTCTCGGTTCGGCGTTGACAAATCAGCATTTTTTGGGATTTCCTGTTGAGCGTCCATTTGCGTTGACAACTTTCTCGCAAGCTGGCGAAATGCTTGAAACGCTTGCGGATTTCGGTTGGCAGGGCGTTCCTGTGATGATGCGCGGAATGCACAACGATTCCATTGATCACGTGATTCCGACTAGCTTGGATATGGTTTCGCAGTTGGGCAGCCGTGCCGCAATGACGAACTTGCTAAACACCGCCGATCGCTTGGGATTTGACTTTTTCATAGAGGGCGATTTTGTGAATATGCGAGGAAACCGCCTATTTAACGGCTTTTCGCTGAATCGAGATGCCGCACGGCAAGCCAACCGCCGTCGAGTGGAGCATAACGGCTTTAGCCATATTTTCTTCGGCGAAAACGGCTCGGAGAGCGTTTTGGCAGATCCAACGATTCTCGCAACGCCAGAATTTACCACAAGAATCATCCACAATTTCGTGGACGAGGCGGCTGGGCATGGAATCAACAACATTGCGTTCCGCTCAATGGCGGCGCAACTTGCAGGGGATTTCAACGAAGACAGGCACGTAACGCGCGAGAAATCCATGAATATGCGACAAGAAACGCTCGCAACGCTGCAAAACAGCGGAACTGGCGTTTGGCTAAATTACGGCTTTTCGTACGCCGTTCCGTTTGCGGACATCATAACAGGAATGCCAGTCAGCGATCAAGCATTTGGGATAACGTCCGCAACAGTGCCGTTTTATCAGATTGCTTTGCATGGGATTGTTCCGTTTGCTGGTCGTCCGTTAAATTTGGCGGAAGATCATTCGTATCATTTACTACGCTCGGTGGAGGGCGGAGCATCGCTATTTTTCAGCTTTATGCACGTTCCAACCGCCGAACTGAACGTTACACGATATCGCCGTTATTTCGCCAACGAATTTGACCGCTGGCAGCACGTCGCCGACGAAGTCTACCAACGCCACGCCGAAAGTTTCAGCCACCTTTACAATCAGCTAATCGTCGACCATCAACTGCTCAACATTGACGGTGTTTCGCTAACCGTTTACGAGGACGGAACGCAAGTTTTCGTAAACACGTCCAACCACGATTTCACAACAGCGGATGGACGGCAAATCCCAACAATGCGCTATTTGGTGGTTCGCAACATCAACGGTGCAGAAGTGCTAACAGGCACGGCTATAGAATAAAATCAAGACCTTGGGGCTCTGCCCCAAACCCCGCAAGGAGCTTCGCCCCTTGACCCGTTAGAATTTTATAATGCTAGGGGAAAAGATTGCGAAAATTTACGAAATTTTACGAAATATTCACAAAAAATTAAATATTCACAAAAAAATCCCATAAAAAAATTAACGGGTCAAGGGGCGAAGCTCCTTGCGGGTGTGGGCAGCCTGCCCGCCGGCAGGCGGGCGCCCACGGTTTTAATCTTTTGATTTTGACTTTGAAGGAGGTTACAAAATGGTAAAAGCGAAAGGTGGCAAAAGCGGCAAAAAGGGGATGACGATGTCAACCAAAAATGCGATTTCTGGATATTTGTTTATTTTGCCGTTTATTATTGGATTTGTGGCGTTTATGGCGTATCCGCTTTATCAGACGGTGCGGTTTGCGTTTTCGTTTGTTACGATGGATGCCGTAAATAACACGTTTTTTATTGAATGGACTGGGCTTGAGAATTTGCGCCGTGCGTTGACGATTGACCCAGATTTTGTGCGGTTTTTGACCGAGGAAATTGTGCAAATGGCGTTTGTTGTTCCTGCGATAGTGATATTTAGCCTGTTTGTGGCTATTATGTTGAATCGCAAGTTTCCTGGACGTGCATTTGTGCGGGCAATATTTTTTCTGCCAGTAATTTTGGCAAGCGGCGTGCTGATTGGCATTGAAACCAACAACTCACTGCTGGATATGGTTGCAACGCAAATTCAAGACCAAAACGCAATGCGTGCGAACGTTACAGGGTTCATCGAAGATTTGCTGATAAGTGCGACTGGCGCGGGCGTTATGGGCGATTTCGTTTTCTATATTTTGGACATCACAAACGAGATTTACACAATCGCAATGGCGAGCGGCATTCAAATTTTGATATTTTTGGCAGGTTTGCAAACGATAAGCCCAAGCATTTTCGAGGCGGCGAGCATCGAGGGCGCAACCGCTTGGGAGAACTTTTGGAAGATAACGTTCCCAATGGTTTCGCCGATGATTTTGGTTGTTGTTGTGTACTCGATAGTTGATTTCATGGTACGCACGGACAGCGAAGTAATGAACATGGTAGAAATTCAGATAATGCGGCTAATGAATTTTGGATTTGGCTCGGCGTTGGCGCTGGTTTTCTTTTTGGCGATTGCCGCAATTTTGGGCGTTGTCGGATTTATAATTTCAAGGTTGGTGTATTATTATGACTAAATTTGGGGCTACAAAAGTAGCAAAAACGGGAAAAACAGGCAAAAGTGGCGACAAAAAGCCAAGCAATTTTGCGAAATACCGCGAACGCAACCGTGCATCGGACGGCTATTTATTGCGAACCGATATTAGGCGAGTTTTGGGCAATTTTCTAATGGTTGTGTTGCTGTTTGGGCTGTGTTTTTTGATATTACAGCCGTTGTTTCACCAGTTTTCGAATGCGATAATGTCGCGCGACGATTTGTTCGATCCAACGGTTATAACGATTCCGCGGCAGCCAAGCTGGGCAAATTTCCGCCAAGCCGCCGAACTTATGAATTATTGGAGTTCGCTGTTTAGCACGATTGTGATAACGTTTTCGGTTGCAGTTTTGCAAATTGCGGCGTGTACGCTGGTTGCGTACGGATTTTCACGATTTAACTTTCCATTAAAGCGGTTTTGGTTCGCTTGCGTGATAGTAACAATAATTGTGCCGCCGCACACAATTATGGCTTCGATGTTCTTGAATTTCCGCTTTTTTGACCTGTTCGGATTTGTTTCGCTAATCAACGGCGAGCCGATTAACCTATTGCAGACAGTTCAGGGATATTTGATATTATCGGCAGGAGCAATGGGCTTGCGAAACGGCTTGTATATTTTCATGTTGCGGCAATATTTTAGAAATATGCCAAAAGAACTGGAAGAATCCGCCTGGGTTGACGGTTGCGGCAAGCTGCGAACGTTCGCACAAATTATGTTGCCAGATGCTGTGCCGATGTTGGTTTCGTGCTTTTTGTTTGCGTTCGTTTGGCAATGGACGGACGGCTTTTATACGGGAATGTTTTTGCAAGGGCAAGGCGTTATGGCGCACCAGATGAGCTCGCTTGGCGAGGCTTTTCGGGTTGCTTATGCTAATATGAATGATGCGGTTCCGCCATCGATTGCCCAAATTGAGGCGATGATTTCAACGGGAGTGCTTATGGGAATTACCCCGATAATTGCAATTTATCTTGTTGCACAGCGGTTTTTTGTTGAAAGTATCGGACAAAGCGGCATTAAAATGTAAATTGCGTAAAATGGGATGTTTATCGGCAAATATATCATAAAAAATTTTTTAATTTGTTGGATAAATATCCCATTTTATATTGTGATAGTTTTGTTAAATTTTTATGAAAAGGTTTGACAAATAGACTTATGTAGGACAAAACGGGCGGATAATATCCGCCCGCATTTTTTGTTGAGTTGATTTAATATAATTAGCAGAGCAGTAGCCTAAAATCCACCTTTTTGTCGACCTTAAAAAATAATAACACATCCAAATGAAAACCAAATTATTCACATTGTTTTCGCATTGCGAAATGTCAATAAACAAAAATGTTATCCAAAATAAGCAACTTCCAAGCCGTCAACCGTTGCTCCGCTTAATGGATTTCGCATAACTAGCCGCAAAACTGGCTCGTCCAAATCGGTGTACAGCTCAAACACGATGAAATTGTCGGTTAAGCCAAAACCTGCCATTTCGTCTGCGAATGCCAAAATGTCAAACGCCAAAAATTCCTCTTCCGAAACCGCCCAGCCATGCTCGCCGTAGGAAGTGTCGTTCATCAGCAATGGAATGTCTCCGTCCCCGTATGTATCCCAAATTTCGTGCAAATCGCCCAAAAATACGGGATTTAGCGCGGTTACGTCGGTTTGCCTAATCGTGCTTGGCAACCGCAAAAATTCTTCTACTCCTGTGATGCCTGTTGCATCCACAAATTGTACGCCAACTGGCAACGATACTTCTCGCAACATTTCGGCGGTTAGCATCCACTCGCCAACTGGTGCAAATTCTGGAACGTCAATCCACTGGGGGACTCTGCCAGTTTCGGGATCGATTGTTGCGGTCGCTCGCCACAGGTTCAATCTGTCCTCGTTTGTTACTCGAGTGGAAACGGCGGCTTGCTCAGCGGCTTGTTCGGTGGCGGTTTCTGCTGTGCCACACGCCGCTAATCCCATCGAAATTGCCAAAACACTTGCTATTGTTGCGGTTTTAGCGATTGTTGAAAATCTTGATTTTGCCATGATATTCCTCCTAGATAATTAAAAATTTGTATATCAATACATCTTTATTATAGAACATTACAGCGAATTTGTCAAACTTTTTGAAAAAAATTTTTTGTATAATTTTGCAAAATATCCTATAAATGGGATAAAAAAGCCGCTCCGAAAGTTCCGAAACGGCGCAAAATTATCTAACAAACAGGATTATTACTGCTATTGTCAACAGCAAAGTCCAAACATCATTTACCAACAAGCCTACAAACATACTTCGGTTGCGTTTTTTTAATTTGTCAACCTCTTGTTTTAGCATTTCTAATTCGTTCATTTTTGTCTCCTTTCTGCAGAAATCCCCAAATTATCAGGGAAATTCCGACTATATACATTGCCAATCCGATGTAAAAAAACGGATTTTCTAGTACAGCGGTTGCCACGTTGTTTGGCGATGCGGTCAAAATTGCGTTGACGATAACTGCCGTGTTTATCTCGATTGTTGCACAGATTATCAAGCCAACGCCCACGATTATTTTTTTCATGGTTGATTTCCTTTCTAGTCCTCCGAAACTTTGCGAAACTTTTTTAGTTTTCGTACTAACGGACATCTTTCTACCGAGAAAATCGGCTCTTGGCGTAATTTTATGTTGTAGAGAATCCGCCTAATTTCCTCTAAATCGGAGATTTTTTGCTCAACTTGAACAATTTTCTGTTCCGCTAAACTTTGCACATCTTCCCAGCTAGATTGCCCGCTGTCGAGAAGTGCTAAAAAATCCCGTATTTCTGCCAACGAAAAGCCCAACGATTGCACTTGCCTAATAAATCGCATTCTTTCAATATCGGCGGCAAAGTACAGTTTACGCCCATTTTTCCGCAACGGCTCTGGAATCAAGCCCTCGCGCTCGTAGTAGCGTATCGTTTCTATGTTGACACCAGCCAATTTGGCTAGTTTTCCGCTGCTTATGCCCTGCATAGCTTTCAACTCCTATCTTCTGTTATTTTTCTATTGTAAAACCTGTAGTGTGGTACGTGTCAAGCAATTTGAAAAAATTTTTTTGCGAATTGGTTTCCAATTTTTTTGAAAAATCGCAAATTTTTTGTTATAATATTTCACAAGACGAAATAAATTTTGGAGGTGGTCAAATGCTATATAATTTTTTCATGCACGAGGATTTTGTTTGGGTAATTGCCCGTTTTGTCGTTACATTGCTAATCACGTTGATTATTGCCAAAACTATTCGCTTGCGGTGGGGAAAATTTGAAAAGGACACAATTCACAGGAAATTTACTAAAAACGTGTTAAGCGTTGCGGTTGCTTTTGCAGGAGCAATTTTGGCGTTTAGTTGGTTTCCGCAATTTACCGATTTTGCTATGGCTTTGTTGGCTGGCTCTGGATTTGTTGCCCTTGCAATCGGACTTGCCGCTCAAGAATCTCTTAGTAATGCGTTTAATGGATTATTTATATCAATATCTAAACCGTTTGAAGTTGGCGATCGTATTCATTTGGTAAACGCCAATATTACTGGCTTTGTAGAGGATATTACTATTCGCCACACAGTAATTAGAACTTTTGTCAACAGTCGAATAATTATCCCAAACACAATCATTAGCAAAGATTTAATCGAAAATTCTAATTTTGTCAACCCACAGGCTTCGGGCTTTATCGATGTCATAATTTCGTATGGTAACGATGTAGAAAAGGCTTGTCAAATTGTCGCAGATGTTATCGGTAATCATGCAGAATTTGTCGATACACGAACGCCAGAGCAACAATTAACCGATCCCAAAGTGCCTGTATTTGTGCGAATGCTAGGAATATACGGCATCGAATTGCGTTCCAATATGTGGACAGAGGAAATTAGTACAAATTTTCGTGCCTGTAGCGAGGTTCGTAAGGGCATTTTGCGAGATTTCGCAAAGCACAACATACAAATATCTTCAGTAAAAATTATCGATGTTTTGCAAAATAATCCCATAAAATCGGACTTTTCAATGGATTTTCAAACAAATTTTCAAAGTAAAACTGATATGGAATAAAATTTGCCGTATGGGCGAGCAGGTACTGTAGGGGCGGATATTATCCGCCCGCAAGCTGGCATATAAAAATTTGCCAACCACGATTCACATTAGAAAGGAAATCAAAATGAACAAAAATTACATTAACGAACATTTTACAAAGGTGTTTGACAATCCCGCTGAAAAATTCTTTTTTTCGCCTGGACGTGTCAACCTAATCGGCGAACATACCGATTATAACGGTGGTCATGCGTTTCCGTGTGCGTTAAGTTTCGGCACGTACAGCGGTGTTCGCAAACGAGATGACAATAAAATTCGCTTAATATCGGGCAATTTTAGCATTACTTGCGAAATAAACGTTGACGAAAATATTCAGTACAAAGAATCCCATAATTGGGCGAATTATCCCAAAGGCGTTATTTTGGAAATGCTAAAATTGGGTTGTAAAATCGGCGGTTTTGACCTTTACATTTGGGGAGATATTCCCAGCGGTGCAGGGCTTTCTTCGTCCGCTAGCGTGGAAATGTTGACCGCAACCACAATAAACGAACTTTTTGACTGCAAAATCTCCACAAAGGAGCTTGTTTTGCTAAGCCGCCGTGCCGAAAATAATTTTGTCGGCGTTAATTGCGGAGTTATGGATCAATATGCAGTGGGTTTTGGCAAGCCAGAACACGCTATTTTACTGGACTGTCAAGCGATTTCTCATGAAAACGTGCCGCTAATTTTGGGCGATTATATTATTATTATAACAAATACCAACAACAGCCGAAGTTTGGCGACTTCCGAGTATAATCAGCGGCACAGCGAATGCGAATCGGCATTGAAAATCTTGCAAGCCGCCTGTAACGTTGAGTTTTTGTGCGCATTAGATGTTCCCACATTTGAACAGCACAAACATCTCATAAAGGACGAAATTTTGCTAAATCGTGCAACTCACGTTGTATACGAAAACGCTCGCACAATAAAAGCGGTTGACCTTCTCAATGCGGGAGATTTGGCTAGTTTTGGAAAACTAATGACCGAATCGCATATTTCTCTGCGTGATTTGTACGAAGTTACGGGCAATCATTTAGATACTTTGGCAGAGGCGGCTTGGCAAGTTTCGGGCGTTTTAGGCTCGCGCATGACAGGAGCAGGTTTTGGCGGTTGCACAGTTAGTCTTGTTCACAAAAATAACGTTGACAATTTTCAAAATACGGTTGCGAAAATCTATCAAAAAGCAACAGGACTTGAACCAAGTTTTTATGTCGCAAAAGTTGGCTCTGGAGCGGTAGAAATATAAAAATTTATTTTACATTTAATTTTGCGTATGTTATAATCAAATAAAAGCGAAAAATAATCGTCAAAGTACAGCGGTATCAGCATCACAAGTTTTAGGAGGTTACCATGAATAAAATTATACGGCACAAAAAGGAAAAATGTGTGGCTTGTAACCGTTGTATCAAACATTGCCCCATAAAAGAGGCCAACGTAAGTTCTCTCGAAGACGACAAAATGAGCGTTATTGTTGATGATGACAAATGTATTTCTTGCGGAGCTTGCATAGACGCTTGCCATCACGGCGCAAGAAATTTTTTGGACGACACAAAGCAATTTTTTGAAGATTTAGCCAATGGCGAACCTATTTCCATTATGATTGCCCCCGCGATAAGAACAAATTTTAAGGAGGGCGAATGGCGACGTTTTATAACTTGGTTTCGCGAACTTGGCATTCAAAAAGTTTTTGACGTTTCGCTAGGTGCAGATATTTGTACTTGGGTTCATGTTCGCTATCTGCAACGCCACCGTTCTCCGCATTTTATAACTCAACCTTGTCCTGCTATCGTAAATTATGTGCTACTTCACAAAAATGAACTTCTCAAACACCTTTCGCCAGTTCATTCTCCAATGCTTTGTACAGCCATTTATATGCGTAAACACGAACATATAAACACCAAAATAGCGGCGTTATCGCCCTGCATTGCAAAGGCATCCGAATTTTCGCAAACAGGCGAAATTCAATATAACGTTACTTTTCGTGAACTTCGCAAATACATAGAACGAAATAATATAACTTTGCCAACCGCCGAAGGAGATTTTGACAGCCAACAATCTGGTTTGGGCAGTGTTTTTCCTATGCCTGGCGGACTTAAGGAAAACGTTTCCCATTACTTGGGACATTCTATTAGAATAGACGAATCGGAGGGCGAAAGCGTAGTTTACAAGGCTTTAGACGAATACGCAAAACAACTTCCGTCAACTGCAAAATTGCCTAACGTTTTTGATGTTTTAAGTTGTCCAGACGGCTGCAATATGGGAACGGGCTGTGATATTGGCAAAGTTAATATTTTTGATGTAAACACAGATATGTACGCACGCAAACATGATTCCACCGAATTTGCCAAAAATAAGGCTTATTTAGATCAACTTTTTGAAATGTTCGACAAAACGCTCCGTCAAGAGGATTTTATTAGACAATATAAACCAATGCCAATACGCCCAATTCCCGTAACGGATGCGGAAATAGAAAAAGCAATGACAGCTTTAGGCAAATTTACAGACGAAGAGCGTAATTTTGATTGCGGTGCTTGCGGATATGATTCTTGCTTGGAAATGGCAACCGCTATTGCAAAAAATATAAATACTCCGTATAATTGCTTGGAGAAATCCCACAAAGATACAAAAGAAAAACATACCGAAATTCGAGAAAATGTCCAAAATTTCAACAAAACTTTAACCGACATAACATACGTAAAAGAGTTGACACAAAAAATCAATGAAGATATGCACGATATAACTTCTGCAATAAACGCATATAATCACATGGTTTCGGATGCGGAATCAATCGCATTGCAGGTTAATTTAATTTCGCTGAATGCATCCATCGAGGCGGCAAGAGTCGGCTCGCGGGGCAATGCGTTTGGCATTGTCGCAGAAGAAATTCGCCGTTTGGCAAAAGTTTCAAAAGATTCTGCCAAAAAAACGCGCGAGGCGGCATCCAAAGCAAACAGCGCAATAGATTCCGTAAACAGCACAGTAGTAGAAATAAGCGACGGCGTTAAAGAGGCATACGAAAATATCGAAAATGTTTACAATAAAATAAAAGAGGATTAGTTTACAAAGGAGTGGTAGAATGTTTTCTTTTGACGGCGAACATGAAATTTTAGAACGTGATGTTATAGTCGAAGATATGGAAGAAAAATATCACGATAAATATATGATTGTTATAAATGGGTACGGTAAAGATTGTAGACTGCGTGGCGATATTGTTGCAATATTAACGCCACATGAGTATTGTAATTTGGAGCTACCAAAACCAATGTTGCCAAAATATAGAGTTTGGGTAGGTTTTACGGTGCAATCACAAAGGCTAGGCTTTTTATGATTACAAAATACAGTAAATTCTTGTAAAGGAGTGGTAGAATGTTTTCTTTTGACGGCGAACATGAAATTTTGGAACGTGATGTTATACTCGAAGATATGGAAGAAAAATATCACGATAAATATATGATTGTTATAAATGGGTACAGCAAAGATTGTAGATTGCGTGGCGATATTGTTGCAATATTAACGCCACATGAATATTGTTATTTGAAAGTACCAAAACCCTGGCCTAAAGAGTATGTTGTTTGGGTAGGTTTTACAGTGCAATTACAAAGGCGGGGTTTTTTATGACTTCTATTTGTAAAGTTGACATTCGTAAAGTTTTATCGCTATTTGCTAACTTAAAACTTGAATGTTCGGGAAAAACTCATGATATAATTTCTCTTTGTGATACAGGTGCAGGTATTTGCTCTATGTCATATGGTTTGTGGCAACACATGGGATTGGATGAGGTTATTTTTAATGACAATCCACCGCTAATGAAACTTTTGGGAATAAAATCAAAAAACGAGTTGACTTTTGACAATTTGCCAATGACAGCGGTTGACACTAAACTTGGAAATGGTGTTGTAGTAAAAACTTATGAATTTTATTTAGATACGCTTACGCTCGGCATTCGTTCACTTTCAAATGTTCCTGTTGTGTTGGAAAAAATTACCGTTAGGTTAATAGATTCGAATGAAGTTCAGTTTTTGATAGGCTGGAACGTCCTAAAATACCTAGAAGTAACCTACAAACCTAGCGAAAACGAGGCAATTTACACATTTAAGTTTACCGCCAAAGGCAAAAATTGGCTTGAAACTGACCGAAAAAACAAAATTTCCAATTACATGACTAGCAGATTCAGCTATTTGTCGCAAGATAATTCTTGACATTCCCCAACAGAACCGTTAAAATTAACAAGATAGCTAAAAAATTAAACGGAGGTAATTTCATGAATATTTTAATAATTAACGGAACGCCCAAAACTACTGGGCTGTGTTATTCTTTTGTAACGGCTGCAGAAGATGCCGCTAAACAGGCAGGTTCGACTTTCGAAACCATTAGCTTAAGCAAATTGAACCTTAACAAATGCAAAATGTGCGGCGATGGTTGGGGTCCTTGTTTTGAGGAACATTATTGCGTTTTTGGCGAAAAAGACGGCTTTACCCAATTACAAGCGAAAGTCGAAAAATCCGATGCGTTTATTTATATAACGCCAGTTTATTGGGGCGAAATTAGCGAAGAATTCAAAATATTTTTGGATAAGTTGCGCCGCTGCGAAGCCACTAAACAATGGGATTCTCGTGAGGGAAAAGTTTCTTTCTTGAAAGATAAACCTAGCATAATTGTGGCATCTGCGGGTGGCGGCGGTGGCGGAATCGTTACCACTTTTGCCGATATTGAAAGAGCCATCTCGCAAATGGGCGGCGATGCTTGGCCTCGCGAAACTCACGGTATTTTTGATTTTATTGCTGTCAACCGCTGGAATAAATCCTATAAGCTAGATACCTTAAAATTAGCGGTAAAAGCCATGATTGCACATCTCGAAAATCCCAAAGCTGTATCGGTAACGGCACAGCCCAATTTTACCGTGCTGTGCAAATTTGACAACGGCGAAGAATCTACTTTCGACATTAAACCGTATCTCGATAAAAAACCGTTCGACGAGCTAAAACAAAACAATCTCTTCGAAAACGTTAGCATTACAGGCGTTCACATTGAATGGCGATCTGGAATCAGCATAGAAATTTCCGAACTTCTTCAAAACAATGCAAACAGCTAATAATAAGGAGTTTCTCAAAACGTTGCTAATATTGGCGATTCCTATGATTTTGCAAAATACGCTTTCGGTGAGCGTTGGTTTTGCCGATAATATCATGGTTGGCACGTTGGGAGAAAGAGCCGTTGCTGGCGTTATGGTTGCAAATCAAATTCAAAATATTCTCATTATGCTAGTTGTGGGAATTTCTGCCTCGTTGGTTTTGCTTGCCGCCCAATATTGGGGCAAAAATGACACCGAAAGCGTTAAAGCGGTTGTTGCTATTGGCATAAAAATTGCCTTGCTAATCGGCGCTGTGATTACTTTAGTTGTGCTGGCGGCTCCCGAAATGGTGCTTGGCATTTTCACGGACGACCCAAACGTTATTGCGGAAGGCGTTTTGTATATACGTATAATTGCGTTATCATATATATTTTTTTGCTTAACAAACTCACTTATGGCGGCAATGCGTTGTGTCGAAGTTGTTAAAATTGCAGTTGTAATATCGTTGACAACCTTAATTATTTGCGTTGCTCTAAATTGGTTGCTAATTTTTGGTAATTTGGGATTTCCTGCCTTGGGCGTGCGTGGCGCGGCGATTTCAACCTTGATTGCTCGCATTGTGGAAGCCGTTATAATGGTAGTTTACGTACGTTTCATAGATAAACGCCTTAAAATACGCTTTTTGGAACTTATCAAAACGAACAAACAGCTTTTATCGGACTTTTTTAGATACGGATTGCCCGTAATGTTGGGCGATGTTTTGTGGGGAATTGCCGGCACGGCACAAATAGCTATAATTGGGCGTTTGGGAGAATCCGCAATGGCGGCAAACAGCGTTGCAATGGTAATGTTTCAAGTAACAACCGTGGTTGTTTGGGGCGTTTCGGGAGCAAGTGCTGTAATAATCGGCAAAACCGTTGGCAGCGGAGATTACAATCAAGTAAAAATATACGCTCGCAAAATGCAAATTACTTTCTTGTGCGTGGGATTAGCCACCAGTGCGTTAATTTTGCTAATGCGCGATCCGTTTATCTCGCTGTACTATTTTTCGGAAGAAACGCAACTTATTGCGTGGCAATTTATGACAATAATCGGCATTTCCATAATTGGAACGGCGTATCATGCACCGTGCTTTGTCGGAATTATCCGTGCTGGCGGCGATACAAAATTTGTGCTTATTGTTGATGCAATTTGTGCTTGGCTTATCGTGTTGCCATCGGCATTTTTGGCGGCTTTCGTCTTTAATATGCCGCCCTGGTTCGTGTTCTTGTGCTTGCGTAGCGACCAATTTTTTAAGTGGATTATTGCGCTTATCAAAACCAACCGCTTTAAGTGGATTATGAACCTTACACGAGATAACGCATAAAAAACCTTGGGCGCCTGTCTGCCGACAGGCAGGCTGCCCAAACCCGCAAGGAGCATCTTTAGTCCACTGGACTAAATTCAACCCTTGACCCGCATTTTGGTTAGGTTAAAAAATAAAAAAGGTTGATGGCTCAACCTTTTTTATTTTTTATTCTACAATACTAAATTCCAAACTTCCCAAACTGAAATCACTATTATTTTGCAAATTTTCATATAATTGTTCGCATAAAGATAAATTTTCGGTGGCTTTTTTGTAAATTTGACACAAATTGGCTACTTCTTGCGGTGGCAAATGTGCGGCTTCGATTGTTATGTTACGTAGCCCAATATTGTACAAATCTTGCAAAATTGGCAATAGACATAAATCTTTGTACAAAGTCATGTGATTTCGCCCGTTTTTGTCCTTGAAAATGGGATGCGAAAAGCCTGAATCGTCAACCAACAAAATTTTTCCGTTGTAAGTGGAATCGTCCAAATTTTCGTAAAAATCGTGTTCAAAATACATGACGATTGGCGAACCTTGCACAATTAGGCTGGCTTGCTCGCCCAAATGAGTTATAATGTCCGCAACGTCTTCTAGCTGTGCCTCGGGAGATATTGTAAATTCTTGTAAAATTCGCCGAGTTGTCGCCCTTTTTAGGAAGAACTCTGCGGATTGCCTGTTGTAAATATTCAGAGGATAATCTCCCATGACTGTGTAGTGCGAAAACCTTGATGTTTCCGCTGACGATCGCACTTTTTGCCTTGAAAACGTTGAAAATTTTGAAAAAAATTCCAATGCACCAATGTTGGTGCATAAGATGTTGGAAAATTGCGGATTTTTCCTCATAAATTGGGAATATTCTTCAAAATCGATGTCAAACATCATTCTGGGCGTTGCAAGATACATTTCTTGTGAAGTATCTTCGATTATTTGCTGTAGTTGGCTTAATTGCTGGCTTGTAACTGGTTTTGCTGGCAAAAATGTTTCTCCAGAGACAAAAATTCGGTCAACGCCATTTTGCAGGGCAATTTGGGCGGATTCAAAATCATTTACTCGGATGCTTAATTTTAGCTTGCAATCGGCGGATTTTTGCGGTTGAGATAACAAATATTCTTTTATTTGAGAAATTCGCTCGGTTGTAATGCTGCGTTCTTCGGTTGCCAAGCTAAAGGGCTTTCCTGTGCTGTAAAATTTGCCTGTGCCTTCCCAACGGCTGTTTATATTGGAAAGTCCAGGGTTGCCAAAAGCGTACGCTTGCGAAAAATCCCGTTTGCGATTTTCAAACAGGGATGAACTGTCTTTTTGGCGGTTAAAAGCTAACGGTTCGGCGATGTAGCTGTCGATTGCATTGCCGTATGCGTTAATTATAGTTGACAAATATTCTGCATCACGCATTCTGCCTTCGATTTTGAATGCGGCGATTCCGTTATGTATCATTTCTGGTATAAATTCGTACATATACATATCTTTTACCGCAAGAGGATATGATGTATCGTAAGTTTTGCCGTTTGCCTGAATTTTGTAATTCCAGCGGCAAGGTTTCATGCAACGCCCACGATTGGCACTTTTGCCGAACAAAACGCCAGAATACAAGCATTGTCCACCGTGAGCTATGCACATATCTCCGTGTACAAAATATTCAAATTGCATTTTTGTTAAGTGCTGCAAACTTTTCACGTAACTAATGGGCAATTCTCGCGGCAGAACAATCCGCGAAACGCCCAACTGGTACAGTCTGCTTATACTTTGAAAATTATGTACGTTCGCCATAACCGAAGCGTGAACCTCCAAATCCAACTTGCGAGCCTGTTCCAAAATGCCAAAATCTTGTATAATTATTGCATTTGGATGCACTTTTTCCGCCAAAAAATCGAGATATTTTTCGGCTTGTGCTATTTCGTTTTTGTCGTGCAAGCTGTTGACGGTAACGAAAACTTTTTTGTCAACATCGTTTGCCATTTTTACGGCTTCAATAAGTTCGTCGTTGTCAAAATTGAAATCTTTTCTGTGCAAACGCATATTTAATCCTTTGCCACCCAAATAAAAAGCATCGCAATTTGTGTGCAAAATTTGCTTAAAAATCTGCATATTTCCCGCAGGTGCTAAAAGTTCTATTGGTGATTTGTTGAAAAATTTCATAAAAATAATCCCTTTCATCGAAAAATAGTTTCCCCGAAAATATTATAACATTTATTTTCCATTATGAAAATTTTTTGTTTTTTGCTATAATAAACGCGAGGAAGTGATAAAAATGGTAAACATTTTCGCAATAGCCGACATAAAAAATCAAGAGCAATACTACAAAAAACAAGCCGCAAACGGCAAAATTCTAACAAAATTTGGAGTAATCACAAAATTTAAGCCCTGCGAACCTTGCGAAAAACAGTTTTTCGTGGATATTCTACCAAAATCAGATTTTTTCGGCTTTTTTAGCAAACGAGAAAAGCCTGCTGCAACGGTTTATCGTGAACGCTGGCTTGCGGCTGGCTGGGATTGCGCCGCCAAAAATGGTAGATTTTACGTATTTTCCGCCGATAAAGATGTTCCGTTGCCGAGTTATATTAGCGTTGCCGACCAACTTGAAACGTTGATTGATTGCTCATTGAAACATGAAATTGTGCCGATAGTTTTTTCTATGTTAGCTATGATTATTTCGTTTAACGGGCTTTTTGGCTTGAGAGAGCGTATTTTTATTGACAACAATTTGATTTTGGCTTTTTTCAACACATTTATAATGTTTTTGCTTGCATTTTGGCAACTTTGTTTTTCGCTAATTTGGTACATAAAAGCTAAAATTGCAATAAAAAAAGAATCGCCACCGCCAAAAGTTTCGGCAATCGCAAGCAAAATAAGATATACCGTGCTTGCAATATGGCTTTTACTGGGAGTACCTTTTATTTTAGGACAAGCAATTTTAACGCCGTCAAATATAATTTTTGACGATAACGTGCATCAAGCCGTTAGATTAGCCGATTTTGGTGCAATGAACGCAACGCAAATTTCACAGTTGACAACTTTCCAAAGTAATGTGTTTGTTCCAACCGTATTTCGGCATCTCGAGGGAAATTTTAGCGGTTCAAATGTTACAACCGACATTTACCAGGCAAATTTTACCTTTGTCGCAGATTTTTTATACAAAAACGCTGTTCAAAATTTGCTGTTATTTAGCCAACGTTCTGGCACAACAATATTGCATTTGGAGCAATCTGCCGCAAGTTTGTGGGCAGCCGATACGGGAATATTGGCATATTCAGATAATGATTTTTGGGTAATTTTGCGGAAGAATAACACAATAATATCCGTTAGCACGGTTATTGTCAACCGTGAAAATGTTGAAACCTTTGAACTTGCGGATTTTCAAGATGTTGTTGCGGGGTTTTTTCGGCGATTATTGTACTCGAACGGCTGAAAAAGTCGATTGTAAAAAACGGGCGGATAATATCCGCCCGTTCATTCCCAATTCGACATTTTCTCCAAAATTCAATTGTTTTCTTCCAAAATTGCACATTTCTTCAAAATTCAATCGTTTTCTTTCAAAAATTGTAATTTTCTTCAAAATTCAATCGTTTTCTTCCAAAATTTACTATTTTCTTACAAATTTGCGATATTTCATCATTTTGCAACATTCCCCGCAAAATCACGATTCACAATTATCAACCATCAACCACCGAACAGCCGCCCATTCTACCAACAAATCAACTTTACCATTTTTCGGCTTAATCAACTGCATGGGAAAAATTTCGGGCAAAAACTCCCCTTGCGTAACTTTTTGCAAAGTCGCCGATTTATTTTCCCCTGCTATCAAAAAGAAAACATTTTCGGCATTGTTAATCACGGTTTTT